>Ga0209700_106366_pt1 | contig 18401 bp, 15 predicted proteins | sample SiratroredBW_FD_187528 | JGI IMG/M metagenome (GOLD analysis project Ga0209700, IMG submission 187528) | Root nodule microbial communities of legume samples collected from California, USA - Siratro red BW (SPAdes) (version 2) | ecosystem: Host-associated > Plants > Roots > Nodule | place: USA...
AAGCATATATTAATAAAGTTTTAGAGAGGTTCAGAATGGATAAATGTTCAACATCTCCCGTTCCAATACAGAAAGGAGATAAATTTAGTCTCATGCAATGTCCAAAGAATGAGTTGGAACGGAAACAGATGGAGAATATTCCTTATGCATCTATTGTTGGGAGTTTGATGTATGCTCAAACGTGTATGAGGCTAGATATTAGCTTTGTAGTTGGTATGCTTGGTCAATACCAAAGTAATACAGGATTGAATATTGGAAAGTTATAAAGAAAGTCTTAAGATATTTGTAAGGAACAAATAATCACATGCTTAAATGAGATATGATCATCTTGAGGTGATTGAATATACAGATTCAAATTATTTACAGTTGTATAGATACAAGAAAGTTTACATTCGGTTATGTGTATCTTTAGCTAGAGGAATGATTTCATGGAAAAGTGCGAAGCAGCTAGTCATTGCTGCATCCACATGAAAGCTGAATTTGTGGCATGCTTTGAGGCCACATTTCAGGCTAATTGGCTACGGAATATTATTTCAGGACTTGGGGTTGTTAACATTATTGCCAAGTCGCTGAAAACTTATTGTGATAATTCCGTAGCAGTCTTGTTTTCTAAAAACGACAAGTATTCCAAAGGTGCTAAACTTATGGAATTGAAATACTTTGCTGTTAAAGAAAAAGTTCAGAAACATAACAGTGTCAATAGAACATGTCAGCACCGATCTTATGCTTGTTGACCCTTTAACAAAAGGGTTATCACCCAAATTATGTAATGACCATGTAAAGAATATCGGCATTATGTGTACTAGTGAATGTTGAATGATGAATGTTATTATTAATGGCTATTTGACACTCTGAGCTCATTATTGTGCAAGTTTCTGAAATTCATATTTTCTACTTTATGAATATGCATGCAAATTATGATTATGATGTAGAAAACAGATTATGCTATTATTGATGATGAAAGATGACATTATGTTTGAACCCATTATGGACTTCTCATTATGAGGTCATATTAAGGAGAAGGACGATACAGTAGTACATGGAAGGAAATGTGTCGATTGAATGACATGTGACCGCTATGACTCTTATTATTCCTATATCTTTAAGTACGACGAATGATGGAACCAATTTATTGAAGGTCCTTTAATGCACATTATGATTTATTAAATCATGAAGTATTATGACATCACATGAGTCAAGTGGGAGAATGTTAGAAAATAAATAAATTATTCCATAATGTGACTCATGTGAAATATCATTATGAGCCTGTATCTGATTTAATAAAATAAAAGGACGTATTGATAATTATGAGAAGTTGTTTATTTCATAATTATATGATGGTAACTAACTTGATGGGAGTCTGTTACAAATATTATTATAATAACCAAATTAATAGAAATTTGTTATTATTTTATAATAACTAATGGTAACCAATTTGATGGACATTGGTTATATAAAGATATAGGGTTCTGTCTGAAGTATGAGAGGGTTCTACACAATATACCATCAATAAAGTATGTAGAGTAAAAGTAACTCAAAGAAATAGATTGAGATAAGGAGATTGAAGTATAATTGGTTGGATCTCTAATAAATCAAGGTAAGTCTCTCTCACTCTAGTATATTATGTGAGAATCATAGATTCTAAGATCCTGTAGAATATTTGAAAATTGATTATTCCTAATTATGTTTAAGCTTACAAAAATATCTTACCATTTTATTTCAATTAGGTATTGCAAGTGTGGTAATTTTGATCGTTCAAAAGACACTACTAAATAAAACTTGGTAGATCCTATTCAGAGGAACAATCTCGGCCTGGACGTACCAGACGAGGGTATCCTTTTGCTTTCAAGTCCCCAGACACGTGTTTCCTATTCTAATTAAGTTATTTTATTAGTATGAGTCGGGGATTTTTTTTTTTTTTTTTCCGATTTCTATGATGTTAGGTATGCAGTTTCAAAAATTGAGGGTGAAAAATTTGATATGAAATTAGAAACGATCTAAACGAATATTTTTTATAAAGCATTTAATCACGTCTACATGTGACGACAAGTTTAATTACATGCCAGGGATGCCGTCATAACCAGGTATAAAATAACGGACCAGACATAACCGAAGGTATAAAACAAAAACAATGTAAAATATAAGTAGTAGGAATAATATACTTCTTTTAAAGTAATAACCTAAAAGAGGATATTTTATAGGTAGTTCCAACATAATTAACCCGATTAATGATATTTTAAAAAATGTTAAATTTGTTTTCTAAAAGCTTTTAATATTATTTTTCTCTTTTTAGATGTGTTTGGTAAAAAAAATAGTGTTTGAAAATATAAAGGAGAGAATGTTAATTTCCCTCATTAGATTATAATCAAAATTTACGATAAAAGTATTTACATTATAAAATCTCAAAACAGTTATATAAAATATTTTGGAGAATATTTTTTACCGATCAAATTAATTTTAGTGATCATAATTTTCAAAATTCAAGATTCTTCAATATCATAATTTTTTAATATAAAAAAGTGTTTCTTTACCCAACACTTCAATTCTAATTTGATAATATCATGTTCCTAGTTTGTTGATAACCAGCTTTTCGAGAGAACGTGTTTGAGAAGTTAGTATAATCTCTCCTTACAACAACTAAGGTGTTTTTTTTTTTTTTTTTTTTTTTTTTTTTTTTTTTTTTTTTTTTTTTTTCTTATCCACAAACCTAAGACACAATTTGAGAAAATTAAAGTTGAATATCTCTCAAATCAACGCAACACCTCCTTAATTTAAAACACTTTACTTTTAAATCTTAAAATAATTATAATTAATATTTAACAATGAGTATAAATATTTAGAAAATGCATTTTAAATATTAAAAATCGAATCTTAGATTATAGAAATGAATTGTACCATATGGCCGACCGATCAGGTAAGACCGACTAATCCATAAGTGTTTCCGGTCGGACTCTGTCATTACATATGTAACTTCAGATAACCATTTTACATTAAATGCATGCGTGGCACGTGGTAGTTTCATCGGAAGAGAAAATATCACAGGTAAGTACATATCATAACCAATGTTATATAACTAATTTCTGTTATAAAATCATAACAGAGCAGGATGGGCCCAAAGCTCTTTAGGCCCAATATAATACCTATAAATACAAACTCAATCACCTTAAGCAAGGTACTTCTAACCTCTGATCTATAACCTGCACACTTTAACCCTAAACTGACTTGAGCGTCGGAGTTCCTGCAGGACCCCCCTTCCGGGACGTGGAATTCGGAGCACTTGAAACAGTCTAGTGAAGATCAACATCAGGAGCAATCTAGAGCAAGTCAAGAAGACATTGTTGTTGCTAGAGCCAACCGGTCTCTTGCGAGAACATTTTGGTGCCCACCGTGGGGCCGAGATTGACCTAGCAGCAATGTTGACGACTAGGAACAACCATGGCAACCAACAAGCAAACCAAGAAGGGAACTCCTTAGCCGTTCTGGCTGAGATGCGAAGGGAATTAGAGATGATACGAAAACTGCGAGAGGAGGATAGGCTACAGCGGGAGGAAGAACGGCTACGCCAAGTAGGTGCCCATGATGCCCTCCGCGAAGAAAATGAAAGCCTACGACAAAGGCTAGAAAGAATGGAAAGAGGGCAGCATAACAGAAACGTTCATGTGGAAAGAGATAGCTCTCGCCCAGAAGAGCGACCACAACCTGGCAACCATAGAGAGGAGCCTGGGCAGGAGCACCGGATGGAAGTTCCTCGCCGAGAAGAGCGGGATGAGACATCACATCTCATGGAAGACCCGAGCGGTCACTAGTTCCGCTTTACTGAAGAGATATTGGCAACCAAATTGTCGTCCAACTGGAACAACCCCACGTTGGAAAAGTATGATGGCTCTACAGATCCAGACGACCACATCGATGCATATGTCTCTCAGTTGACTTTGTTCAAATCAGATGGCTGCATATATTGTAAGGTTTTCCCAACCTCCCTTCCGGGAGTGACACTTAGTTGGTTTACTCATCTACCTCCCGGATCAATAGATTCGTTTGCAACCTTAAAGGCTAAGTTCGTAGCCCAATTCACGACTAGTAAACCACACCAGATGTCGTCTGTCGCATTGGTTAACATCCGGCAGGAGAAGGGGAAATCTTTGAAAGCATTCATGACAAGGTTCAGCCAGGTCACCCTGAGCATTCGTGGACTCCTACCGGAGGTGGCGATGGCCTATTTGATCACTGCGCTTAGGCCTGGGCCGTTTGCGGACAGCCTGGCTATGCAGCCCCCAGCCAGCATGGACGATCTTTACCGAAGGGCCACTTAGTTCATAAAGGTGGAAGAGCTACGACAGTTCTCAAGGGGAGAGCAGAGTCAAGGAAGGAGGGGCGACCGGCAGGCCAATCCCCCAAGTTTCAGGGACGCGCCTGGTACCCAGAGGTTCATAAGGTACACACCGCTTAATATTGATCGGACGCGTATTTTGGAGGAAGCCTTGAACACCGATCTCATCAAAGAACCGAAAAGGGGTGTATCACCCCAGTATGCTGACCGAAGCAAGTATTGCCGATACCATCATTCTAAAGGGCACACAACCGGGGAATGCGTGACCCTGAGAAACAAAAGAGTTAATCCAAGTAGGACAGCTGTAGCAGTATGTTGCAAGAGGACGACAGTACGGACAGCGTGAAAAGTGCAGCCCGAGGGGAAGGAGTCCCCGACAGAGGGACAGGAGTCCTAGAGATACGATAAAAAGTAAGACAAGTAGGGATCGGTCGAGAGAAAGGAGCCTCGCCTGTCGAGAAGATACCGGGAAAACAATTGTAAATACTATTTTCGGGGGATTCGGTGGAGGCAGTGCATCCAGTTCAGCAAGAAGAAGACACCTCAGAGCCATCAGAGTGTGCATATGATTAGTCGAAGGGCGTGTCGCAGTATGCCAGACATCATTTTCACCAACCTTGATTTCAGGGCGATTGATACCCAACAAGACGATCCGATGGTCATCACCCCGACTTGGAAAACTGCGAAATAAGAAAGACACTTGTAGATCAAGGTAGCTCGGTCGACGTACTTTACTGGAGAACTTTCAAGAAGATAGGGTTAGACGAAAGTGAGATAATCCCATTGGATGAGCAGATAGTAGGATTTTCAGGAGAGCGGGTAGACACTAAAGGATACGTCGACCTGCATACGATGTTCAGAGAGATAAGCCGGGGACAAAAGACCATCTCTATTAGGTATGTCGTAGTAGACCTTAATACGTCCTACAACGCGCTGTTTGGGTGTCCATCCTTAAACAAGCTTGGTGCCATTGTCTCCACGCCACACCTTGCCATGAAATTCCCTGCCGACCGAGGAGTGGTGACTGTCTACGCCGATCAGAGAACGACACGAGAGTGTTATGTAGCAAGTTTGAGGTTGATGCCAACTGAAACGATCGTGAAGAGAAATGTCAACCAGAGAATGGTTGCTTTAACGAACCTTGACCCTAGGGTCAACAATGATACAAGGATGAAGCTGAGTAACGACGTTACCAAGTGGCAGTTAGCGGGTGGCATACAAAATATTCGGCTTGGGGGAGCATGATGGTAGAGGAAGTCGGAAAGATAACACAATTGTTCACGGATAATAGAGAACTCTTTGCCTAGATGGCCGAAGACATGCCGGGCATTGACCCTTGAGTGATGTCCCACAAGTTGTTTGTTTGTAAAGAAGCTCGGCCAGTAGCCCAAAAGAAGAGAAGAATGAGCGAGGTAAAAAAGGGTTGTCGCTGCTTCGGAAGTACAAAAGCTGCTAGAGCCAAGATTCATAAGGGAAATTCATTACACCACGTGGTTGATAAATGTGGTGTTAGTGAAAAAGAGCAACGGATAATGGTGGATGTGCATTGACTACACGGACTTAAACAAGGCTTATCCAAAGGACGCGTACCCAATGCCTAGTATTGACTGCTTGGTAGATGGGGCAGTCGACAACAGAGTGCTTAGTTTTTTGAATGCATTTTCTGGGTACAACCAAATTCCAGTGTACGACCGGGATATGGCGAAGACGAAATTCATTACTGAAGCTTCGAACTATTGCTATCAGGTCATGCCTTTTGGGTTGAAGAATGCAGGTGTCACGTACCAGAGATTGATGGACCAAATGTTCAAAGATCAGATTGGCCGAAACATCAAGGTCTATGTCGATGACATGGTGGTAAAATCTGATACGTCGACCAACACCTTACTGACCTAAACGAAGTGTTCAAGAGACTTCCTAGATTCAACATGAGATTAAACCCCGCGAAATGTGTATTCGGGGTTGAAGGAGGGAAGTTCTTAGGCTTCATGCTGACCCACAAAGGGATAGAAGCTAACCCCGATAAATGTTCAGCTATTCTACATACACAAAGCCCAACCACCTTAAAAGAGATGCAGAGCCTCATTGGCAAACTTACATCCCTATCTCGATTCTTGCCCAAATTGGCAAAGAAGATAAGGCCAATTGTGAAAACAATGAAGAAGGTGGACAAGTTTCAATGGAATAACGAATGCAAGGAAGCCTTTGTAGCAATAAAAGCGATGGTGTTGTCAACTCCCATCGTGCAGAAACCAGCTCCAGGTGGTAGACTCCTGTTATATATCTCTGTCTCTGAGGGCGCCATTAGTGCTGCCCTCGTACAACAGAAGGACCAGAAGTCAGTTTATTTTGTAGGGAGAGCTTTGCAAGATGCAGAGACCAGGTATCAGGTGATAGAAAAAGCTGCGTTGGCAGTCGTCTATACCGCACGGTGACTCTGGCCTTATTTTCAAAGTCACCCTATCACGGTGAAAACAGATTACCCAGCAGGAAAGATCCTTCTCAAACCTGAACTTACCGGACGCATGATATCCTGGTCGGTTGAGCTCTCACAGTTTAGGTTGAAGTTCGAACAAAGAGGGTCTATCAAGGCCCAATGTCTGGCTGATTTTGTATCAGAGCAACAAATTTTATGGACGTTGTATGTTGACGGCTCATCCAACAATAAGTAGTGCAGGGCAGGAGTCGTTTTGGAAAGTCCTACCAGTATAAATGTCGAGCAATCGTTACACTTCAATTTTAAGGCGTCTAACAATTAGGCCGAGTACGAGGGCCTTATAGCCGGACTGAATTTAGCCGAAGATATGGGAGTCAAACAATTAAAATGCCTAACCGACTCACAATTAACGGTCGGCCAGATAAATGGAGCTTTCCAAGTAAAGGACCCGCTGTTAACAAAATACTACCGAAAGGTGTGGGCCCTTCTCTCCGGATTTCAAAACGTAGAAGTCGAGCACGTTCCTAGATGAAAAAATGTGCGGGCAGATGCGTTGTCAAAACTTGCGCTGAGAAAAGGGAAAGGAAAGTTCGACAATGTTATCCAGCTTACCTTGAGCGGACCAACTGTATCAGAAGAGGAATGTATGAATATCAAGGTAATAGAAGATTGGCGAACACCCATCATCCAGGCTTTAAAAAACTTGATAATGGGGGAGGCCGTATCGGACAAAGCATTGGCCAAAAAAGCCACCCGTTATGTGTTGAAGACTTGTATAAGAGAGGCTTCTCAACTCCGCTTTTGAAATGTTTGGGAAAAGAGCAATCCTAATATGTAATGAATAAGTTACACAATGGTATTTGTGGGATGCATTGTGGCCATAGAACTTTGGCGGCCAAGGTTATCCGAGCCGGGTACTCCAGGATTACGCTGAGTATGTGAAGAAGTGCAGAAGTTGCCAAGAAAACGGTCTGCTTATTCGCCAACCACCAACTAACTTTCAAACCATTAGTGCTCCCTGGCCTTTTGCCAGATAAAGAGTGGACATTTTGGGACCTTTCCCACCTGTAACCGGACAAAGGCGATTTTTAATTATAGCAGTAGATTATTTCACGAAGTGGATAGAAGTCGAATCTCTAGCCAAGATCACGGCCGTCAATGTGCAAAGCTTCATGTGAAAGATTGTCTGTAGGTTCGGTTTTCTCCATACGGTCATCACCGATAACGGGCGGCAATTTGTGGACCGAAAGCTCGAAACTTTCTTTACCAAGTTAGGAATCAAGCACATCACCAGTTCTGTGGAGCACCCACAAAAGAATGGTCAAGTAGAGGCAACCAACAAGGTGATCCTGTCGCAGCTAAAGAAAAGGCTAGGAGCAGCTAAAGGAAAATGGGTCGATGAGTTGCTTGAGGTTTTATGGGTATATCGATGCATCCCGCAAACGTCCACAGGAGAATCCCCATACAACCTCACCTATGGGACGGACGCTATGTTACCAGTTAAGATAGGAGAGGCAACAACCATAAGGAGACAACTACGAGACCTGTCGCTAAATAGCAAATGTATGAAAACCTAATTAGACCTCCTCGAAGAACTCAGAGAGAAGGCTAGAATAAAAGAAGAAGTCTGTAAACAAAGGGCAGCACACAGGTATAACGCTAAGGTAAATCCGAGAAGTTTTCAGAAAGGAGATCTTGTTTGGCGAATAACAGGTGACGCTTGAAAGAACCCGACGGACGGCTAGTTCGTGACCAACTGGGAGGGCTCGTACAAAGTCAGCCAAGCTCTAGGCAAAGGAGAGGTCAAGTTAGAACAATTGGATGAAGAGCAAATTCCCAACACCTGGAATGCGGACCATTTGAAGTTTTATTTTAGTTGAAGTTACGTTTCGGTTAAATTTTATGTTTTGAACATTTAGAACTTGTTTGCCTCTGTTAAATTTTATGTGACTCATGGTGTACTCTTTCCTATTAATGGCATTTTTTCCTAAGAAGGGTTTTGGCCAAGGAGGTTTTAACGAGGCACCACAGGTAATAAAGAGTTACAGTTCCAAGAAATCCATACGCGGCTGAAAAAAGGCTTCAACTTCAGGTCCTCATGGCTCACCTTGAGACCTCTCGATCCGCGACCATCACGGTTGACCGAAAGGAGGCTTCAACTTCAGGTCCTCATGGCTCACCATGAGACCTCTTAATCCGCGATCATCATGGCCGACTGAAAGGAGGCTTCAACTTTCGGTCCTCATGGCTCACCATGAGACCTCTCGATCTGCGATCATCACGGCCGACCGAAAGGAGACTTCAACTTTAGGTCCTTATGGCTCACCATGAGACCTCTCGATCCACGATCATCACGGCCGACCAAAAGGTGGCCTGAACTTACGGTCCTCATGGCTCACCATGAGAACTCTCAACTCTCGATCCTCATAGTCAACCGTGAAGGAGCTTAACTTTCAGGACCTCATAAGAAGACTTACTTTCCACCTAGCATTCGGCTCCTTATGAGCGACCGTAAGGACTCGCGTAAAGTTATCTGTTACTCTGTCAATCGTAAAGTTATCGGTTACTCAGTTAATCGTAAAGTTATCGGTTACTTAGTTAATCGCAAAGTTATCAGTTACTTAGTTAATCGTAAAGTTATCGGTCACTCAGTTGATCGTAAAGTTATCGGTTATTTAGTTAATCATATATTACGAAAGGTAACAAAGGTGAATTGCACTTGCAGTAAGTAAAGTATACTAGTTGGTACTAGATAGATAAAATTCATACAAAACGAATGGTATCATAATTGTTTATATACAAGCCAATATTAACAAGTGTTTGTAATAAGAATGGTCAAACACATGCACCAAAATAATTTGATTAAAACTACTTAATCAGAAAGTATGACTTCAGGGGCCGACTGGTCCCCTCCCGCCTGCGCGTTGCTACCATCCTCTTCATCTTCTTCATCGGGTACGTCCATGGTAGACACCAGCTCGCCCTGATAGATGTCCTTCCTATTATTAAACTTTCCCTCATCAACCGGGACCTGGTAGAAGAAGGCAGTCTGCCTCACGGCGGGCATGAATCCGAGGTCATGCTGTTCAAGGACAAAGCCTTTAAACTCAAGCAAGTCCTCCTCGGCCTTCTTCCGTTGTAGCCGCTCCTCCTCCAGGTTAAGGGCCAGTCTGGTAACCTTGTTAGTCAATTCCACAACGTCTTCACCTTGACGCTCCGCCGGGCGAACAACAGCCTCCTCTTTCTCTTCGGCCGTCAAGCACCTCTCCTTAACAACCTGTTCTCCCCTCCCAGGTCCTCCACCAACTTTCTCAAGCTAAGAATTTCCCTTTTGGACCCCTCGTTATCTGCCAGAACACTCTTCAGTAAAGAAGAGGCTTTCACCAGTTGACTCTTTAGATCTTCTACGACCGTCGAGTCCTCCTTTAGAAGCTCCTCCCCAGCCACCCGGCTTAGCAACAAGGCCCGGACGTTTGCCTCAAGAAGGGCATCTCTTAGTTCTTTGCGGCTGGAAGGAACAAACTGATTTCTTTCATAATTGTTTAGCCCGATGACGACGCGGTCAACCACCATGATTTTCTTGTTTAAGAAGTTAAAGGTGGAAGCTTTCTCATGGTCAGTGCCCGCCTCTTTCAGACATTTGGGCGACAGTTGGGAGGATGACCGATCAGAGCCGTGCTTTGATTTCTTTTTCTTTGACGACCCGAGCTGACCGACAGATGGTGAAGGTACTACAGCTAGTGTTTCGACACTTTCTGGAGCTACTGGCGTCCGAGGAACAAATTTCCCTTTGTCTTTGGCAGGTTGTTTGCTGCCCTTTCCGGCCGGTGCAAACGATAATAAATCCTTGAACACTTTGTTCATGGCAGGAGTTCGGGAAGTAAGGATGTTTGCACGGGAAAAACACAATCAACAATCATTAAGGTAGGGTAATTGGGCAAAAAAGAAGAACGTACCGAACACTGCGCCTGTCGGATCTTCACACCAATAGGTATTGAGAATATCTCGGGAAGGAATACCCCTCGGGAGGATGTAAAGCACAAAAAGTGCCGAGATATTCTCTGCCGATAATCCCGACCGTGGCCAGAACGCCACGCGAGTAGGGGATTTGATCTAATGTAGGGGAAACTTAGGATCGTTCCCGTTAAATATATATTCCCGACCGACCTCCCTAAAAGAAATCTTAAAGAAGGTATCTTTGAAGTGTTTGTATAAAGACTAGTATGGCTTAAACAAACAGTTGCGTGACTGGCTAATAAGGGATAACCACCCTACCTTTTTACTCGGTCAGGTCAGGTAGTGAGAAAAGAACAAAGGAATGGTAGGAGTAATACCTAAAGCAGAACAAACAAACTGGAATGACCTAATGTATGCCCAACCATTATGATGCAACTGAGTTGGGGCAACATTCAAATAATGCAAGACATCCAAACATAATTCATCAAAGGGAATCACAACACAAGAATCCTTCATTACTCGGGTATACATAAAAAAGAAATCTATTGGGAATGAGCCCCGATCGTCAAATACTCGGTCGGTAGGCAAGCATCGACTTAATGAAAGTACATTATCTGGGACGGAGGACTCTACAATGTCCTGAATGTCAACTAATCTCCTAAGGGCAACAATGGTTAAGTATTTAGAGTACGCAGTGTTTACGTCTTGAACCACCCAATCATTGTTGGAAGTGCTAACTTCGTTAACATCTTCCACATTATTACTGGAGGCCGGAGACTCTACCCTCTTATTCTCTGCCACAGGCTCATATAGCCTCACCCTCTCATCCCTATCGGTAGAACCGCTACCCTCGTCAGATGTACAACCCGACCACTAGAAGAGCCAAAAACAGAATAAGAATGCAAAGAGTAGGAAGTCATAGTTACCTCGAAGAATGGCAATGAACGACCGAAGACTTGGAGGATCTACTCGGCGTAGGAAATGAAAACGACAGCGAATGACGGGATTCAAGGGTTATTTATAGCCAAATTTCGTTGTGACGTGGCAGCTTCTGCTGCGCACGATCTATTTACCACGAACGGTTGAGATTGATGTACCTGTCACTTCACGTACAGACATCGAAGAGGCGCGAAACCAAAAGCGCGGGAAATGAGATTTTGTAACCCACACAGGCATAGATAGCCCAGTGGTCGACCATTCCACACGGTCGGATATAATCAACAAATCCTTTTCGGCCACCTTGTACCCTTAAGGACTGGGGGGCCTATGTACCATATGGTCAACCGATCAGGTAAGACCAACCGACCGATAAGTGTTTCTGGTCGGACTCTGTCATTACATCTGTAACTTCAGATAACCATTTTACATTAAATGCATGCGTGACACGTGGTAGTTTCATCGGAAGAGAAAATATCACAGGTAAGTACAAATCATAACCAATGTTATATAACTAATTTTTGTTATAAAATCATAACAGAGAAGGATGGGCTCAGAGCTCTTCAGGCCCAATATAATGCTTATAAGTACAGGCTCCGTCACCTTAAGCAAGGTACTTCTAACCTCTGATCTATATCCTGCACACTCTAACCCTAAATTGACTTGAGCATCGGAGTTCCTGCAAGACCCCCTCCGGGACGTGGAATTCGGAGCACTTGGACCAGTTTAGCGAAAATCAACAACAGGAGCAATCCAGAAGCAAGTCAAGAAGAGAAGCAAGTCAAGAAGACATTGTTGTTGCTATAGCCAACCAGTCTCTTGAAACAACACGAATATAAACTTTTTTTTCTGAGTAAAATCAAATTTAAAGGAAAGGAAAACATATTATTATCCTAATAATAATATAGTAATCCAAAATCGTATAAACGCTAGCGAACCCGTTATTGAGGAGAGTCCACCAGAGAAAAACATGGAAATTGGGGATGGTGGGGAGCATGCTGAGTAGTTTATTTATTTTCTTTTGTTTTGTTTCTTTGATGGAAATGCTCTCATCAGATATTCTTTTTGTAAATGTTAAGTGTTTGTCGATACCGGCAATTTTATTAATGAAATAGTTGATTTGGCCAATTCTTATATGCCTCTTGCTTTAAATATTTGCCGAGATATATGTGCTTAATAAGCGCAATGGAGATGGTTTCTGCTAATGAACTTTTCCTTAATTAGAATAACCGAGAGGGATTTTGGGATGCTAATTTTAGAAGAAGTGTTCCTAAAGGTTTTAAACCTGGTTATAGTCGAGGATGACCGGGATGATTTGCTTTCTGAATTTTAACGATTTGTTGTTACCTTTTATTAAGGTAAGTCCGATATATTCGTTATTAAATAAGGTAACTAGTCTGAAAATGTTAACTGAGATGATTGTAACAAATTATTTGTTCGAAAAATTTGTTGAGATAAATCAGAGATTGGGCTATGCTGAGGTGGCTACCAAGATGATAACCTTATTTGAAAATGTAAGCATTTAAGTTATTTTTTTTTGCCGACAAAGGTTGTGATGATGTTAAGATGTTAAGTTCGTGGAGAGATCACTAGGTTGTGAAACTTCATTATTCATTAGTCGGTTAACTCGTGGAGGTAATAGAGAGGATCGGAGGGATAAAAAGTGACCTGTATAGAGTTGGGTGTAGATTTGGTTAAGATCGTAAGTAAACATCTTTAGTCGAATCCATATGCTAACGACAGAGTCTCGAATAAAAGATTTTATTAACGCCTCATTAAAACTTTTTTGGTCAAAAACTTTCCTTAAAGAAAAAAAAAAACCATAGGAAAGAATGCACTTTAAGAAATGGTTATTCACAACTTAGCTAAAATAAAATTAATTTGATGTGTATAATATTTCACGTTCTTTAAATTTCTTTCTCCGAACGAAATTCAGGTCGATATGTTCCATTGTTGACAACATTATTGATCTGAAAAGGATATTTTCAAGCATTCGAGAATTTCATTCAGTTTTCTTTGCATCACTTCTTGTTCTCCACAAAAGGTTTCCCTGATGAAAACTCCTCGGCTTAACTTTAGATTTGTATCTTTTTCATGGCCTCTTCTCTTATTCTAGCCTTGTTTCTTAATTCATTGACGACATCAAGATTAGTAGTTAAGCTCTGGTTGTTTATGTCTGTATCCAATATTTTCCTTCGCAAAGAGGGTTTGTAGAATTCTATCGGGATCATGACATCGGTTTTATATGTCAAACTAAAAGGAGTTTCTTGGGTAGCTGACTATGGAGTGCACCGATATGTCCATAATACCATAATTATTTCCTTTGTCCATTTTCCTTCGGTGACCCTAAACGTTATTTCAACTCATTTAAGATTACCTTGTTGGTGGCATCGACTTATTTGTTAGTCTGAGTTTGTTCCACCGAGCTTGTTTTGTGTTGAATATCGAGACCTTCATAAAACTCAATTAGGCCTTGATCGATAAACTGTCTCCCGTTATCAGTTATTATGATATTCGGTATGTCATATCAGCATACGATGTTCTTCCACACAAATTTTTGAACTTTTTTTCCCGAGATGGAAGTTGAGGGTTCACTCTTGATCCATTTCGTGAAATAGTCGATTCACACCAATAAAAATTTGCATTGACCCTTACTTGTAGGGAACAATCATATAATGTCCATTCCCCATGTTGCAAATGACCATGGAAAAGTGACGTGATGCAACATTGTGGATTTAGCATGTAACAAATTTCCACGCTTTTTACATTACTCACATTTATTCACATGTTCGTTGCAATCATTTTTTTAGAGTGGCTAGTAGTATCGTGCTATAAGGACCCTGGTAGACATACTCCTCCCTCCAAAATGTATGACCGTACTCCTTGTTGTATTTCTTCCACAATATAGTCAACATGAGCTTTTGTTAAACATTTCAACAAGGGTTGAAAGTAACTTCATCTATATAGATCACGACTAATAAGCACAAACTAGTCACATTTCTTCCTTGTCAATTTTTCTTCCCATCGTTACATGCCTTATATTGCAAAAATCATAATATGCCAATGTAGAGAATCCATTGATCTTACTTTAGTTTCGATTTTGGACTTAATTCAATAGTGAAACATGCCAAACATTATGACTTTATCGGTTCTCTTGGCTCATACTTGATTCTATGTTTAGATAACTTTATTGACCAACTAATCATTCACCCAAGGAGGTCTTTAGAAAGGATTTTACAATGGAGGTAGTCGATTCTTACAATAATAGGATGATTTTGGAAGTATGCTCTCATTTGCTGAGCAGTGGTGAATAGAGCTAGCACAACTTTTTCAATCATTTGATTCCAGATCTCTACTCCTTATTCATCTCTTGTACTCTAACTGAACTGTTGGCCTCTTCTAAGACCAAGAGGTACAATGACGGGTTTTGTTAGAATAAACTTTTGGATAACTAGTGGTGAAGCTAAATATTCTTTAATCGATACAAAAATGCTTTTGCATTGTGGATTATAGTGTAATTTGGAGGCTTTTTCCAGCAGTTGTACTATTTGTTTCGTCTTCCAAATAGTTTTGGCATAAATTGAGACAAGGCAATTAGTTTCCCCACTGATCTTTGAACCTCCTTCATATTCTGCGGACTTTACATCTTGAAAATAGCTCGATACTTGTCAAGGTTAGCTTCAATACCCCTATGTGTAAGCATAAATTCGAAGAATTTTCCACCTTCCAGCCAAAAGACACACTTCTTAGGGTTTAACATCATAGTATTTTTCCTTGATACTTCACATGATTTAGACTTGACCACTATGTTGTCTACATGTACTTTGACATTTCATTCAATGAGGCCTTTGAATATCTTGTCCATCACTCTATGATACATAGCTTCGGCGTTCTTAAGGTCGAATGGCATTACCTTATAATAATAGTTTACATGTGGGGAAGGTGTTAACACCCCCACAACGTCCGTCCTAAGATGATACATTTAATTAAATAAGTAAACTGAGTGTGATTTTTCAAATGTTTATTTTTCCAAAAGAAGAAACAAAAGTGAAAATAAAAAACAAACAAAAATATTTTTTATTTTATTTTTGGGGCCTGGCAAGGGTTTGACCTTGCTCATACGTATTTCCATTAGGAATGGAAAATCAGGGTTACGTAGTTCTTTTATGAAAGTGTTGGTTTGTTATTGGTATTTTTTAATTTTTGAAAGTTTAATATTTTTTAATTTTTGGAAGTTTAATGTTTTTGTATTTTTGGAAATTGGACATTTTGGAAACTTTTTATTCGTTTGTAGGAGTACAATGAGGTGCGAACAACCATGCTTAACACTTTTACGAATCTGAAATATTTTCGTGAATTTTAGAAAAAGATAATTTCGTCACACATATTGCCTGACTCGTGCGATCATTTGAACATCTAAGCGAAATAGTAAAACGTTCTCGAATTAAATTCAGTATGACGTGTGCAACCATTTGGATATTTAATCGAATTATTTTATTATCGTGTAAAAACAATTTAAATAAAATCAAGTATAAAATTATTGTCAAATTTTTTGAATGGTATATTTATAAAAATGAGCGGTGAGAAAAGAAACACAAAAATTTGACAAAATCATAGTATCAAATGTTTTTTTTTTCAAAAAGAAAGATTAAAGCTAATAACAAAAGTTTAAAACAAACTTAAAAGTGTGTAAGGAAAATAGAAAAGAATAAAGAGAGAGAAAAAATCAAAATAAAAAAGTTGTGCATAGGGCCGCTTGCATTAAGGAAAAAAAATAAAAGAAAAATGTGTACATGGTGAACCCCACAATTGGTCTGCAAGTATTTAAAAGGTACAATGGGAAGTGACCCCACCTTTTTTGTTATGTGCATGGAGAGGGAAAACGCACATAAGAAACGTGAACCCCACCCTCACCAACATAATTGCACCTAAGTCCAACAATGATTGTGCCCACACCTCAGGAACCCAACACATGCTTTTTTTCAAGAATAATGTTACATTGACACTGTTAGTGGATTACCCCCACTTGACACTGGGGTAATTGTGTCAAAGTAGCTTACGTGGCAGGGACAACTTTGAAAGTAAAAAATTAACTAAGCCCTAAAGCTTTTGGAACCTCAGAATTCGTAGCTCCCGCCTCCTCTCAAACTTTCGCCTCTTCCTCTTAGTCTCAAACTCTCTCCTCCTCTCTGTCTCAAAGTCCCGCTCTCTCAGTTTTGCTTTGCCTCCTCTCAAAGGTTCGCCTCCTCTCAGCGTCTTTCGCCTTCTCTCATTCGAAAGGTCTGTCGTTCACTCTCTCGCTCCTCTCCACTGTTGCTCTTGTTCACCTCATCTCAGTCTCACTCTTTGCCTTAAAAAAGGTTCGCCTCGTCTCACTCTCTGCCCTAAAAAAGATTCATTTTTTATTTGGTTTTCGTTTGAAAAGCGTGTAAAGGTTGCTCTTTTAAGTCATTGCTCATGCAAAAGAATGTTTTTTTTTTGTTTGTTGAATGATTTGCGTGTAAAGTTTTGGTTTTATGTGATTTTTGATGGAAAAGGAAGTCTTTTTAGTCGTTTCACTGTTATGTTCTGCATCTGAAAAGGATTTTGCGTTTAGGGTTTGATTTGTGTTGGTTTTTCAGTAAAGTTTGTTCTTTTATGTCATTTACGACTTCGTTCTTGGTTCTTGGTGGAGAGAAGAAAGTTTTTTGTAAGTTTTTTAGGTTTTATTGCTTGAATCTGTTTGTTTTGGCAACTGATGATGATGTTTGAGTTCAGTCGTCATGACATGAACTAAGGTGTCCCCTCGTCAATACATGGGTAACAAATGATGTTCTGTAAAACTAAGTGGTTGAGTTTACAGAACATCATTTGTTACCCATGTATTGACGAGGGGACACCTTAGTTCATGTTATGGCGATTGAGGATTGGATGTGTGTTGAGTCGCCAAAGATTGCACTATGGTGTCCCCTCGTAAAGGGAGGGGTAGCCGCTTATTAATGTTTGAATGTGTATGTTTCTTGTGTGTGTGGTGACTGAGGTTTGTTGACTAAGGTCTGCTCTGAATAAAGAATGGCTAACAAGTGGTTGTGAGGTGACAAATTCTCATTGATTGGTTACCCCTGCTTTAACGAGTGGACACCTAAGTACAACTTTTGGCGAGTGATGACTGTAATGAATTGTTTCCATAGCACGTTTGATGTTAGTTGGTGTTATTGAATTGTTTAGTTTTTTATAGGATTACAAATGGCATCATCCGGTGTTGTGTTTCGCGAACGATCCGAAATGGACAATAAGGTTTGATTTGTATTCTGCATAATTGTTTTTTATAGTGAAATATATTGTCATGTAATGCCTATATTCTCTGCTTTAATTATATGTAGGAATGAACAAGAGTCCACCATTGTTGCAGGACTAAATATCTGGTGAAGGTGAACAACATTTTAAGTGATGAGCATAAGGCTTGCATAAATAACACCCCTTTTGGTTGGCTCCTCACAGTTGATAGAGAACTGCAAATGATGAGGATGCTTGTAAAGGAGCTATGTTTTAGATTTATTGAGAAAGACTGTGGTTTTAAAATTGGATCTGAAGTTGTTTCTTTTACATTACTTGATGTTTGTGTAGGGTTAGGTTTGAGAGTTTGTGGACAGAAAGTGGATATAGAAAAGGAAACAAGTGATGGCAATCTGAGGAGTTTTTTTGGTTCAAATCGTGTTAATATTACAATGCTTTATGATGAATTACTTAAACATGTCAATG
>Ga0209700_106367_pt1 | contig 18400 bp, 7 predicted proteins | sample SiratroredBW_FD_187528 | JGI IMG/M metagenome (GOLD analysis project Ga0209700, IMG submission 187528) | Root nodule microbial communities of legume samples collected from California, USA - Siratro red BW (SPAdes) (version 2) | ecosystem: Host-associated > Plants > Roots > Nodule | place: USA...
AAGTTCATTCAATAACAAAGGTCACGGAACACAGGACTTCAGCAACTCAACCATCATCATCGTCAATGGAGGGTGGAGAGTGGGTGGTACAAGAAACTCATTCAATAACAAAGGTAATGGAACACAGGATTTCCGCAACTCAACCATCATCATTGTCAATATGTACAATACGAAATTTTAAGAAAATTATCAAAATGATGTACTGGAAAAGAGTGGCTACAAACAGTGATTCATAAAACATACCAAGCGTGTGTCAACATCAAACTTGTGTCGCATATGCATAATCTCCACCATAAAAAGATCGATGTCCTCCTCAGGCTTCCGGATGCATAAAACCTATCATTGCAAAAACCACAAGTTACTGAACACAGCTGTAAAAGTTTCGGGTCCAATAAGCAGCAAAATCTACTTATTTAAATAACCAAACAACATGCAAATAAAGTCTTCATATTTATAAGGATTTAAAGTAAAAATGTATAAGATTCAATGTGAACTCACCGCATTGACAATTATGTCAGTCAATTGATCTGCAAGTGATTCATACAACTGCAAATGATGAGGAAATATACGGTGAGAATATCATCCGTGTTAAAAAGTTATGTTGACAAATTATTCTTCACTCCGTCCACAGTAACAATGTATGATCGAATTTGAGCTAAAAACAGATAAAATAAAATGAGTTTTACCTTTGTCCTCACGGTTGTTCTAGCTACCATCTTGAGAATCTCTTTATCAGGCTCACCACCCATCACAACAGGAGTCTTAAACTTTTCAAGGAATTGCAGTGTTGCTTTCTTTGCAATATCAAAACCATCAACCAACACACGTGGATGCATGCCTATAATATCCATATATTATCTCAGCATTAGCAAAGGTTGAAATGACAGATAAGGCATCAAAACGAGAAAGGCTCATCCCTCCACATTTTTGAGGATATCTATTTGCCCCAAAATCCTACGATAGAACAGAATAGGATAGCATTTAATGCATCTCTTTTGTATACAATTCATGGCCGTTTCAACTGTCAAGGGGAACACACTAGCTGAATCGCAAAGAAACTGCACTTCCTAGTTACACTCATGGTCTCACATCTTTTGCGTTTCTTCTAAAATCTGTTTTAAAGGATATCGTATCATCACCCTAGTAGCATTTTTCATCTTCTCTCTAGCAAAAAAAAATCGTCTCCTCAAAAATTCTCCCTTACTAACTATAAGAAATCACCACCAGCAAAAAATCAGTAGAAAATTAACCGCGGTTTCATAGTGATAAAACTGCCAGGAAAACTGTATATATATAGATAAATAGTCTTCTTTCTTTTAAAATCTACTTTAAAGGTTATCATATCGTTATACTAGTTGCATTTTTCCTCTTCTCTCTATAGCAAAATAATAAAAAAAATCCTCATCTCTAATCACAAAAAACCCTAACTAACTACAAGAAATCACCACTTAATAACAAAAAAACAGTAAGGAACTTCATAGTAAAAAAACTGTCAGGAAAGCTGCATAAAGTTAAATAGTCACATGTTAAAGTGTACGCCTACGAACACACAAAGAGCACAAGGAATGCAAAGAATAACTTATAACTTAGAAACAAATACAAACTCAACCTTCATCAATGTAACGTTCCGACTGTTTCATAAGCTCGCCAATGAAGATGACAGTGGAAGTGGTGCCATCTCCACTAGCGTCATCCTGCGCCACAGCGGTCCTCGCAATCATAATCGCCGTCGGATTCTGGATTTGCTGAGATCACAACAAACAAGATCAAAACAAGTTCCGCCATAAAGTGCTCGTAGCAGTAGATCTCAATTAATAATAATAATAATAATAAAAAACTAACCATCTCCTTCAAGAGAGTGTTGCCATCTTTGGTGAGCTTAATATCACCAGCGCCACCAACGAGCCTGCATCGAAGAGTGTATTAGAAAAAACAACACGTAAATAGAAATGAACAGAACAAAAAAACGAAATGGAAAATATAGAAGACAGACAGACAGAGAGAGAGAGAGAGAGAGAGAGAGAGAGACATTTTGATGGTTCCTTTTGGACCGAGGTTGGTTTTGAGGACATCTTGCAAACCCTTGGCGGCATTGATGTTCATGTGCAGTGCCGCCGATTTGTTCAGCACTTCGGCGTTAGGGTTCAGCGTTCGCAGAGACATTTTCGAGAGAAGCAAAAGCAGCGAGGAAATGAAATGAGCGCTTACAACTTCAACGGAAGTAGTGAAGAGGAGTGGGGTTTTCTAGGGGTTTCAGTCTTTGCAACTCTCGAATTATGTTTTTAAGCAGGGCAAAAATACGCCATGTCTATTATGGGGTCTTTATGTTTTTGGACACACTTCTGGGCTTTAGACGGTAACCCAATTCTCGACAATTTCTTACTGCACTCCTATATTTTCTTCACTCACCTTCTCACCACATTACAACCACAAAAATTAAAACACTTATGCTTCTCAGAAAATGCACTCCATAACGTATTAAAATGCGGAAGCAAAAGCCAAGAAAATTTGCATTCAACTTGTGTCACAGTGTGTTTGCTAACAATGAAGTAATGACCACGATTTGAGCCCATCTAATAAGACACATAATTTTCTACCAGTTTTTACTCCCTGCAGTGGAAAAAGTTTAAGATACCTCTACGATAAATTAACCATTCACCTTATTTTCATTCTCTTTACACCTCTATAGCTTAAGCAAATGTCCTTAGAATCTTGTGGACAAATAAAATGAGATGAAACTTACTATTTAGCTAATATTTTTCTGGATAACTTTTGTTTGTTAGAGATATTAATTTTAAGATTTTTTTTTTATAATTTGTCATCGCATATTTAAAATTAATATGATATCTTTTTTTTTTTTGTGTGTGTGGGATGTGTTTATAATTCCTTTGTTTGTCTGTGAAGAACTTGAAAGTGATTTTTTTTATTGTAAAACACTTTATTTGTTCTTATTATAAAACAAATTATATATGAATTATTGGATATTTGAGTTCTCTTTAAGTGACTTTTAACAATAATTTATAATTATCATAAATTATGAGTTAGAAAATACAATGATGTTGATTGAAATTTAGTTTAAATGAGACAAAATCTATTTATGATTGTTTCATTATGTAGTATGTAACTTTCAAATGAGTTAATTAAAATCACTGCTTAAAAATTTACTACTATTTTAAGATGTTGAATATGTGACTATATAAAACCTTTGGATAAATATTTCTTTCAAAATATGAACTGAGAATTTATGAGATAAAGCAATTCCTTTGAGACAAATAAAATCCTGACTGCAAAGTAAATTGTGGATGTGATCTATCTCTTTAGCTTAAACCCTGGTAAAAGAGTTTGTTTGTGTTACATATTGAAGAATAATTAGACTTAAATTAATTGAAAATAAGTGACGATAACTTAATCTTTATTAATTGAAAATTTTATTAATAAGATTGACATGATTGACACAAGTGATTTTTTACTAACATTAAATTAATATCAAACAATTTTACTCTTTATATTATGATATAAGTTATAATATCAAAGAAAGTGTTAGATACTCTCATGTTACATCTAACAAATTTTGAAACTTTTAATGATATTCATAGATTTTGTAAGTGGAGTATGATTTGTAGTATGTACTTAACAAATAAATAAGACCATTTGCATGAAATCTTGGTGAAATATGTTAGTTACTTATTGGTGAAATATGTTAGGTACTTATGAATATGAAATTTGAATGCATGATCTAAGCACAAATGAACAAAAATAACAAATACATTAAAGATATAATTTGATTTGTAAACCTTTAATAAGTATCGAGTGTTCTTAATTCATATAATTTGTTACCTAACTACGTTATGCTTTAAATATTATATATTGGTCTAAAGTTTAATTTATAAAACTTAACAACCTCTTCTTACTTATATGTTTTTTCTTCTAAAATGTTGTCTAAAAATGTTTTACCTTTTGTGATATGAGAAGGTTTTATGTATTTTGAATATTTAAAATGTTTAAACCCCACATTATGCATTTCCGTTTTTGTAACAGTTCACTGTCTATTAATCATTGTCATTTTTTTTAGTGGTGAATGCCGATATCTTCTATTAATTATCTCCAACAATTAAAATTTCTTTTCTGTCTACACACTATGGTCGGAATACTTTGTATATTTTACTCCGCACCTTTTTGTGATCATTACTATATTTGCCTTCCTCCTCCCTTTAATTTCCTCATCCTTCGGCAACTTTAATTGTTGGTTCATTCCTAGATTATTATGTTATTGCATAAATGTATGTCTGGAGAAACATTAAGAGTTTTCAATATTATAATTGGTCCATTCCTAGATTATTATGTTATTGCATAAATGTATCTGTCTGGAGAAATAGTAAGAGTTTTCAATATTATAATTTCTATCTACACGATTGGAAAAATCACAAAAGGATTGATACTTTTAGCGCAATCGGTGGTCATTTTGCAACAAAAAAAAAAAAATAGAAAATGCTTAGTCTTCAAAACGTGTGTAAACACTAATCTCTAGATTTGGCTTATCTCCCTCATGAATATATGCTTCTCTAACCACTTTGTGTGTGTTTGGTTTATAGTTACCAAGTATTACAAATCTGTTGAGCAGAAAAGTATTAAAAAAGATACTAAGATGAACATCATGGATTGTTTGAAGGATAATTCCAGCACACCCACACTAAATTTTCCAGAATTGAATCACTCGTTCGAGATCTGTGTGCTTAGTTAAAGGACATGGTTTATGAAATATTCTCCACTTTTATTTAGTGATTAAAAAATATAGCACGTTTTTCACTATTGCTTGATACATACAAGAAATTATGAAAACAATATTTGGTCATAAATTTTTGAACTCTATCGGTAGCTAAAACGAAGAGTTTGTAAGCTATAGCACTCTGGTGAGAGTGACACTATCTTTTCACTGTCTCATTCATTGGTTTATCTTTCTGTTCAAAAAATTGGTTTATCTTTGAGGATGGGCACTGTAGAAAAAGGAGAAGTAAGGAAGGAGGAATAATTAACCCAAAGAATAAAGATGAAAAGCCTTTGGCATGTAGATGAGAAGAATCTTGACTGTTACCACCATGAAATTCATGTAAGGTTAATATGACCCCATGTTTTTGTACGTGGGTTCCACTGCAGAATCTAGTATAAAGTAAATATTGTAATATTGTTCATCATAGCTACTTCTCCACATCCCAGTTCAGTGGATCATGAACCTCCACGACGTTATATAATTGCATGAGATTGTGATTCTTGGAACAAAATCTTCCATATGGGACCTACTGAATATTTAAAACCTTTATTGACCAAGGTAAAAGCCTCTAAGCACACCCTAATCCTATGTAAAAGTCCTTATAAAACAAAGAAAATTACTGATATAATAGTTACAACACGAATCACTTTCTGTTTTGGTCAAAAATCTCATTACACATTTTTCTAATTTCTCAATCCGCATCTCACATTGTATTTTTGCAGGCAATGTGCTACACTAATACCAATGGCTACTACAATATTAAAGCATTATTTGTAGTTAATTAGTTACTTTCGGTTAAGCCGACACAGTCAAAGAGCTGGTAGAATCTCACCACTTAATTTGATTTGGGATAAAAATACGATAACAACCATGTTTATCTTCGATACACCAGAAAATTTTATTCGGATTAAGTAGAGTCAAAGTGATAAAATTTTACTTTATGATATTTAACAAGTTTTATAGCTAGGGTTCAAATTGATGAAGTGAATCTGCAGGTGCGGTGCATGCTTAAATCATGCATAGATGAATGGTGGATATTGAAAGATATGCATCACATCGTGAAAGTAAAAAGAAAAGTACACGTGCATGATCATGAATAGTAGTTATCAGCACTATTAGTTGAAAGTTAAAACAAAGGTCAACTTTAAATGGAATCCCAGGTCGCCACGAATGAACTTAAACTCAGTTATCACAAGAACAAATGCATTTTTATTTTATAATAAATTATTTTTTATTTTTCTTGTAAAAATTTTAATGATGAAATCTTTCAAGAATAGAAAAATAATGAGAGAAAACAAGGCAGTTTGATCATTTTCTCATGTTGGGCCATAAATCAAGATAATTATTACAGATAAATGAAAAATCTATACGCGCATCGCATCTAAGAATCCGTGTGCGTGTTTATATTTGAAGAAGACACATCTGTAGAGAGAGATGTGAAAGAAATAGAGTTGTTGTGTTTTTTTTCAATACTGAAGAAATAAAGAATAGCAAAAGAAATTAGTATAATAAGATCAATAAGAATAGAAGGCATATCTGTTGAGAGATATGGGATATTTAAAGAATAAAGTTAACTTTCCATTTGCTTGTACTTGGAATTAAAAGAATATTCTTTATTTATTTTTATTATGTTAGTCTTTCTGTCTGGTCCATTATGTTTAGTAGCTTCTAACACAAAATCATCAGTTTTTTGGATTTATAAAGAAAAGGAAAACAGCCATTTAATATAATGGGCAGCACCTACATTGCACTCAATGGTACATTCTTCCGAATTAAACCAGGAAACTGTATCTAAATTGTGTAGTTAGTTTTCAAATATTTAGTGTAACAAGTTTTATAAGATATAAATACAGTACAATAATATTATTTAGTTTATACTTTAATTCTTTAAAGTGAAATAATGATTTGTAGGATTATTTTTTTGCTTTTTAAATTATACAAATATATTATTTTGCTGACGTATTCATCTTCAATAAAAAATGTGAATATTTATCTTTTCATTTTTTTTTATCTAAATATGAAATTTTAGATAAAAAGTGAGGAAGTGGAAAATAAAACTATTTAAATTAAGACAAAAGTACAGTTTTAACTAACTACAAAATACAATAACTTTTTTAGTTTGATTAAACTCAAATGCATAATGATCCTAACCAAACATTAATTGTCATAGACTAATTCCTCGTAACACTGAAATTTATTCTAATATCTCTCACAACATATAGATGATTATTCCATAACATACTGATCCTATAACTAAGAAACAAGATTATCTGAAAAACACAATACTTTGATAAATCAAGAAACAAAAAAATGTTGCACAAAGCCCTTATGACAGATGTCGTAGTTCACTTCACTTTATGGATTGGTATCCAAATCTCAAACAGATAGGCCATGTCTATATGCAGAAAAAAAAAAGTCACAGAATTTAAGTGGCGTAATAGCGGTGCAAGTTGCAACATGCATATTACAAAAGTATCGCACGAAGTGCTGTATTTACCTCTCCATCATCAGATAAGAATAATGCTTATCCCAAACATCCCTTCATTCAATCTGAATCTCCTGTTCATTTTCACACTGCATTTCTACGGAGTCTTAAGCAACAAACAATTATTTTCATCATGAAAATAAATCTTAAACAGACACAGACAAAAACAAAAAACATTAAGATTTTCCAACTTCACGCGGGAATCTTCATAACAGCACATGGCTATGAGAAGGAAGCTTCTTTCCAACTTGAACCCTTCCAATTGGTCATTCCCTCTTGTCTTCTTATTCTCCAATCTTCTATAAAAGGACCAAACCATATAGCATCCTGTGGCATCACAAATAAGGAAAATTTACATCTTCACTCTTCAATAATATATCTTTATGGCTACCATTTCACTCAGGCACAACCCTCAAGTGAACACCAACCAGCAACGTGAAATTATCACTGAAGAGATCCAAGGACTCATAAGAGTCCACACAGATGGACGTGTAGAGAGGCCACCAATCGTGCCTAGTGTCTCCTGCACAATATCATCAGAACGCGGTGTCACAGCCAGAGATGTTATCATCAACAAAGAGACCAACTTGTGGGCACGTGTTTATGTGCCAATAAGTTCTCACATAAAGCCTCTTCCTTTGCTTGTGTACTTCCACGGTGGTGGATTCTGTGTTGGTTCTGCTGCTTGGAGCTGCTACCATGAGTTCTTGACCAGCCTTGCTTCCAAAGCAAACTGTGTCATTCTCTCTGTGGATTATCACCTAGCCCCAGAGAACCGTCTTCCTATGGCATATGATGATGGTTTCAACGCTCTCTTGTGGGTGAAAAGAGAAGCACTGAACATCTCTAGTACGCAAAAATGGTGGCTGAATCATTGCGACATGTCTTCTCTTTTCCTTGCAGGTGATAGTGCAGGTGCCAACATAGCTTATAATGTGGCCACACGCATGGGATCATCGTTGTCTCTGAAGGGTGTGATACTGATCCAGCCTTTCTTTGGAGGAGAAGAAAGAACTGGCTCGGAGAAGCATTGCATTCAGCCACCCAATTCAGCACTCACTTTATCCGTTTCTGACACTTATTGGCGCTTGGCACTTCCTCTTGGAGCGACTCGTGATCACCCATATTGCAACCCTCTTGCAAATGGCACGGCCAAGTTGAGAGATTTGAGGGTTTCTTCCATTATGGTGTGCGTTTCAGAGATGGATATACTGAAAGATAGGAACTTGGAGTTCTCAAAAGCGTTGGCTAAAGCAGGGAAAAGGGTTGAAACAGTTGTTTTCAAAGGCGTAGGCCATGCATTCCAATTGCTGCATACTTACCAGCTTTCCCATTCCCGAACCCAAGAAATGATAGCCCATATCAGAAACTTTGTTAACCAGTAACTTCTGTGTTTGATGCGTGGTGTTTTCTGTTCGAATATATGTTAAATTACTGTTTGATAGAATTATAGGTAGAGAGGTAGTTTGAGTATCTACAGTTTCAATTGTTATGTACAAAAAATTTACTTAGAGTTCGAGAAATATTTGTGACACTCGACGTCTATGTAACTGCTGCAGTCTGTTTCTGGTGATCACCACACTGGTTTTTGTAACAAAAAATTATCTTTATCTCATACTACACCAATGTAATTTATGATAAAATGATATTTTTACAATAACAAATATTTCATATACTAACCGAATTCCACACTTTTCAAAAATTCGGTTAAAAAGACTTTGATTAAACTCTACTTATATAAATTTATATAAGTAAGTCACAAACACAAACTTACTTGCTGGAAAAATTGAGGAAAAAAAGATTTAAGAAGATTTTCAATACAGAATTAAAACTCTACTTATATAAGTCCCACACAACTTCAACTCTGAAACTATTTATTGACAAAAAAAAACAAAATTGAAAGTTTAAACTTTCTCATTTATATTAAGAAAACTTTCGATACAGGATTAAGACTCTATTTATATAAGTATGTCACACAACTTTGACTCTGAAACTATTTATTGAAAAAAGAAAACAAAATTGAAAGTTTACTAAACTTTCTGATTTATACTCGATAGAAAATTAAATTTACACTTGGATACTAAAAGATACACATATTTAGAAGAAGGTGAGATAGATGGTGGCGGTGTTATTCCTTTTTGTACCATATTCTGTTACTATTGTACCTAGAGGTAAGTTGTGAAAGCTACTTGCAGTAAGAGAAACGAAAGTGAAACGGGCAGAGTAGACGCATGATAAAAGTGGTGGTCCGTTGTGGGGTGTCTTTATTCTATCTTTTGACATTGTGTTTGACTAACCATATTCTAGTGTCCCTTCTGAATTGGGACTCTTGAGAAAAGAATACGGGTCAGAGAACATCTTCAAAGGGAATGATACTTTAGAAGGAAGACGTAATTGTTCCACAAGGACCACTATCCCAACATTATGGACATCATGGCCAATTTGATCTTGAAAATAACTTCTTCAAGTAATGTACTTCTTCAGATTCCATCATGTTCTTCCATGGCTCAAATACCCTATAGGACCACTTCCTTCTATTCCTCTACTTCTACCTTCGATTGTCTTTTATACCGTATCTTTATTCCACTTTATATTATATTATACTATTTGTGAGCTATTTATGTATAACTTTAGTTTTCATATAGATTAGATATACGAAAGTTGAGGAATATATAAAAAAAATATTTTATTTTTAAAAGTTTTAGATTAAAAATTTAACTCATTTCTAGTTATTATAAATTGTGTGAATTCGGACAAATATTCATTTCAATAACAGGACTTATTCAAATAACATTTAATCTATAACAAAAAAAAAAATATATCAATCCTTCAATTCCATTCTTTAAAAAATATAGTTTTTATCTTTTTTACAATAATCTCCAAAATTATATTATTTTACTCTTATTTAATAATTATATTTTCTCTCTTCTTAATTATTATTGATCTCCAACCAGTATCAAATCATCATTATCACCGATATAATATTTTTCTAATACTATAATCTTTATATTTATTTTTCACTATCCTTGTTACTTCGAGAATAATATCATTCTATTTTCCTACTGTTTTTGTTGTTAGTGTTTTTCTCCCTTTCATCAATCATATATGTTATTGTCACCATAAAAAAATGGATTCATAGGTATAAAATTATAAATGATTACTAAATTTAATAGTTTTCAGTTATTTTTTATTGTTGTTTTTGTTATTGATATTTCAGTTCATTAATAATTTATGTTGTTGTTACCACCATTAAAAGGTGAATTGATAAATATGAAATGACAAATAACGTATCGAAATATCTTTTAAGAATAAAGATTAGAAAAAAAAATCAAAATGAATATTAATTATTTTTTAATATATCATTTAGCTTATTTTATATACGTAGTATATCCTTTCATATTACATAAAATTATTTATATACCTTAAATATTGGTGAGTTGGGTGTCCCACCTCACTTTGCTCTTATCTCAGCCAATTCGCAAATTAGAAGGGTCAAGAGGCAAGTCGGTGATTTAGATTCACACTTCTTTGTATATTTGACCAAACAAGTTCGAAGTCAACTTGGTAATAAATGTGACACAGGAAAAACACATTGACCATATAATATAACGCATTGATTACAAAAATTTCAGGAATTGCAAAAAAAAATATATAAAAGAAGATAAGACAAATATTAAGTGAAAAGAAAGAAAATTAATAAATCAATTTATATGGAAATGCTAGATATTGATTTGGTTAAAACAAAGATACATATATCCAATAAAATTTATAGAAAATGATGTGTAAATACGAAAGAAAGCAATATTAAATGATGAAAACTAATTTTATTATATGTGAAATATATAAAGATAATATGTATAAATATTTTAATTGAAAAAGATAAATTAAAAATCATAGCAAAGAATTAAAGAAAAAAAAAACTTTGAGAGAAAATGAGATCAAAGAGACTTTTGAAGACTCCTGAAATTATTGAGAAAAGGTTCAAAAGTAAAGGTAATATTAATATGTAACATTTATTTATTTCATATCCTTTTTTATTTTCTACCATTATCTATTGTTTTCTTTAAATTTTAAGATTTATATAAGTAAAGTTGAAATGAATATTCAACTATAAAAGATGGACTTAAAGTACTTAATGCATTCGTTGATATCTCCATGACACAAATAATATAAAGAGTGGAGAAACTTCGTCAAATGTTCGATTTTTAAAGAAAAGAGAATCTTTTATCACATTCAAAACATTACTTTAAACAAATCATGTGGCTGAAGTGAATTTAAAAAGAATTAAAATTGATTTGTAAAATGGTAATTACATACATCATAAATTTTAATATCGTTCTAAACATGTTTTAAAATCAAATTTGGGAAATATTAAACTGTAAACTTGTCTTTTAAACTTAAAAACTTGGAAATTTTAATATTTATTTTATAATAACCATAACATCCTAATGTAATTAATTATAGTTGAATATGAGTTATTAGTGAATAAGATATTCATATTTGATATGGAAAGATAAATATATTTCTAACGAGTTATTATATCAATATAAATGACTATAATACAAAACTTGCAAATATTCTTTCCAAAATGAAATATATGATATAACATAAATAAGATGGAACGACTTAAAAAATTACTTAGAAGGAACAAAATCAAAGAAATAAATATATTAGAAATCAATAGAGTTTCAAGGAAAATTGATAATAGTGGAACTCAAAAGATATATAAAAAGACTTAAAATAAAAACAGTATTTTTGTAAACAAAAACTTTTTGTTTTAAATACGATGGAAAAGATACTTTTTTTTTCTAAAATATTCAAATAATATCGCATAAGGAATATTTGAGAATATTTTTAAAGTCTTATTACTAAAATTATATTGAAAGGAGTATTGTTTTTATATTATAGAAGCATTATATGGTTATAACAATGTGACTAAGAAACATAAAGAAACTTTAGTATTTAATAGTTTAATTAGTTCATGAATTTTGAACATTATCTATGACCTATATAAAGAAGATACAAGTTATATCTCATCACAATCACTTTCAATCAAGAGGGGTTGATTATCTAAGGTTAGTCTTTTTGACTTCTCTTTCACAATTAAGGAAGCTTATTAAATACATTTTATACATAGAATACTCATCTATAATATAAAATAAAACTTTTGTTTAGTGAGATAAAATTTAAGGAGAGGTTCTCATTTTAGAAAATTGATTTAAGGGTTGACAAAACAATACTCTTATCAATCTTTAAAGGTGTGTTATTCTATCATTCTCTCCTTATCTACTTCACAATAAATTCTACTTTTATTCATCATATTTTGTTGTAACACTATTTATTGCAATAACTATCATTAAGGTATCCTTATTATTAATGTCATCACTATTAAAATCACAATTATCACTTTTATCCCTATTAGTTAGTATTACTTAGTATCATCATATTTCTTATCATCATCATTATTGATATCACAATTTTTAACATAATCATAATAATGGCTTAAAACAATTTAAATTTATCGAAACTACAAGTAAAGAGACAAAAGTTTTAGTAGTTAAACTAATAATGCTCAATATCATATGGGAAGTGCTGGTAACTTTGTTTATGACTTGATCCTTGTGTGTGACAGTATCTTCATATAACTTTAGGATTGTTAGGCTGCACCAACTTAGGGTGTGGTGTTTGTGAAAATAAAGTTTAAAAAAAAATGAGAAGACCGGAATGCAACAAAAATTGAATGACCTATAATACTTAAAACATGAGGTCTCGGACAATTTTAATGTCTTAAATAGAATGGTTTAAGGAGACTAATAATCTCCAATTATAATTTTTGAATAAATAGGACTACGAAAAAAGTTTTAAAGTTAAACAATTCATTTTTTTTTTAAATAATGTGACATGCCGATTCAACTTTAAAAGAACGAAAAACGTAGTATCTTTTATAAATTTAATGACAAAAAGTATAAATAAAATAAAATAACCAATGATAAAACTCTTAAAACATGAAGTTTTGGTTCATGTTTCGGTGAGTAAATAAAACAATTTTAACAACGTTAAAAAAAGAAAACCACTTTTATTCTTGACAGAAAACACTATCAAACTGGTTATTTGTAATTTATATTACTGAAAATGTTGATAAAATAGTTGAATAGTAAAATTTACAAAACATAAAAAAAAAAAAATTTAAGCTATTTTTTTTTTCCAACATTTGTAAAAAGAAAATCTCTCAAATGCGGTGAGTTGTAATTTATTTCACATTTACACTCCCACACCATTTTGCCGGATCCAGGCAAAGTCCCCGAACGATCATCGAATCAAAACATTTTCGCGATACACTCTGCATTGTAGCAAAGAAGAAAAGTTGGATTTACATGGCGAAGCATTACACGGCGGCGGCGGCGGCGGCGCCGCTGTCACGATTCGGCGTGCTGGTTGCGCAACTGGAATCTATAGTGGCCTCCGCCGTTCACAAATCACCGCAGCCACTTCTCTGCTTTGATCTCCTCTCCGATCTCATCACCGCCATCGACGAGGACACTAAGGTCTCTCTCTATCAACCTTCCATCGCATTGCTGTGGATTTGTTTTTTCTTCTTCTTTGCTCGTTCGTTTTTCCGCATTATTTCATTCGTTCGATATTTCGTTGATTCAGAACTCTGCTGATTCACTTTTGTTCCTCATGTTATTTGATTCATTCACGGTTTTTTCTCTCGAATCTATAGCTCCAGTAGATTAAGTTTGAGATTCAGAATTCAGAGGGATATACATTTGCACGTGTCAGTTCGGATAAGCCGTTTCTGCTATTTTATTTTCACGCTATCATGCTGTGATGAGCTCACTTAGCTATAGTTTAAAATTCAATGCATGCTGCGTAGAACACTGAAAGCAAGCTAAGAATAAGATTATGGTTAAGATACGATTCTTATTCCCTTTCCAGAACGGGCTCTTGTTTATAAACTGGAGCTCTGTAATTATGTGAGGTTTAATGTTATTGTTTTGGTTTTTGGCACTTTTATTTTAGTCTGAATTCCCTAAACTCTATCAACGGTGATTGTCAAATTCTAATGTTATAGAATATGGTTTCCAGGAGAATATTTTGTTGTGGCAAAGGAGATGTGAGGATGTTTTGTATTCCCTGCTTGTTTTTGGTGCACGACGGCCTGTGCGTCACTTGGCATCGGTAGCGATGGCAAAGGTCATATCTACGGGAGATTCAATATCAATTTACTCTAGAGCAAGCAGCCTTCAAGGATTTCTTTCAGACGGGAAGAGGAACGAACCTCAGAAAATTGCTGGTTTGTCTAGATTAAAGATTTCTTGAATTTTTAGATAGATCCTTGATTCCCAAATATTCTTATGATCATCATACTATAAAACTTGTGTAGTTAAATTGTTGTGTCCTTCCTTTGAAGCGGTCACGAGCACAAGCATAAAAAAGAAGCCACGAGTTTAGGGGAAAGACGCACCCTTAAGGATGCTAACATGGCACTTCAATTGCAAACTAAAGGGCTATATAACTTATGCACTGCCTCAAAATTTGTTGTGCCATTTTTTTTTTACAACCCTTATAACAAGACAAGTAACTGCTCATCTAGAACCTGATCTAAAGTATAAGGATACATACAATGTTTCATATGAACTCCAAAAGGTTGTTCCAAAGGAAATTAGTCTCCTTACATTGCAAAGATAATTAGCCTTTTGCTAGAGAAGCTATGAAAATAGCATTAGAGAGAAGCCATGGATACAGTCGTATTTGTAAGCAAATGTTGGAGCAAGGAGACACTCAACCAGCCACGTCACCATAAAGTTTTGGCCTATTTTTTAGTTTTGTTAAATAAGAAATTCATTATGATAAAAAAAAATGGCTGCTTCCTGTTGTTGTTAGAAGCATTAAAACAAGTCATGATAAACTGTTGGAAGTTAAAGAGAAAGAATAAAATTACGGGAAAGATGTGACACATCAAAAAATAGAGGAGATAAGGAGCACAAGGAAGAACGTTGCTCACCTGTACTCATCTTTTTCCATATTCCTGACTAGTCTTTGGACATTTTAAAAAAAAAGAAAGAATATGAAATGTAACAAGACTTTGCAAAATAAAATAAGGAAAGTCCTTGTTTTTATTCTGGAATTATGTTGGATCTTGTCAATTTGGATTTTAACCTTGGAGAGCTACTCTAAATATATGTTCCTTTTAGCCAACAAAGACATTATTTAGAGACAGGAAGAAGTACAAGAGGGATGATAAGTGTCTTCCCTAGAGCAAACAATATTTAAACTGTTGCCACTAAGTCACAAGGCCTGAACCTTACAGTTGCCCCAAGTAAAGGAGAGCTTTTTGTATCTCGATTTCTATGAATGAACCAAGCAGATTGCCTCATAACAAGGTATTATAGCAAGCCTATCACAAATCAAGTTGGTAAGGAATTTATGGACTGAACCAAACATCTTAGCATAAGTTGCTATAACTGTTATTTGTAGGTGTCCTTTTGATTGTTTTTGGCATCAAATCACTTGACTCTTACACATCATAGTTGTGTTAAATTTTGTGTTGCATGTTTTTTTCTGGAGTCTTATGGTTTTCTTCTTGTTTCTAGCATTTAACTATTCAGATCCTGTCACTTTTCTTTTGTTTTACTTCTCATTTTTTTTTTCTGAACCTAATTTTATAGGTGCTTCACAATGCTTGGGAGAATTGTATAAATACTTTGGCAGAAGAATCACTTCAGGTTTACTTGAAACAACAATCATAGCAACTAAACTTATGAAGTTCAATGAGGTATTTCCTTACAACTTTTATGTTCACATGTTTAAATTACTACTAACTGAATGATATGCAAATCATAGAGAAAAACTTGGCTTATGCATGCCTGTTTTCTTTTGCCTAAGAAAACACTAGAAATTTATTATCCTTGTAGTACCTTTAATTACTATTTTCTTTTTGATTATTTTTCCGTCCCTATTTACATTGAAAGTTTGTTACTTGATTTACTTTTAACATGTTTTGAAATGCCTGTAAAGCAACTGTTGAGTGAAAAGATACAATTTTACTGGGCAGTAACCAATCGAAGTTTTGACCTGAGGTTGCAGGAAATGTGTTTAACATCACAAGAAGACTATATCAAACTAGTGAAATTGACTAGATCACACCTGTATATGATATTGTACTAGAATTTCTGCGTAAGATTAACAAAATGAAAAGAGGGAAAAAAAATAAAAGATGTGTCTCTAGTGGCATCTTGTATATATGTGGGCATATGGCACAAAAGTGAGGAACAAAGAGGTTGATCACATACTAGAAGCTGTGTTGGATGTAACAGGCTTAGCCCGTATATTTTGTGTGATTCATATCAATAAATATACAATCCTATGTGTTTATTTTACACAAGGGAGATTAATCCTATATCTCATTTTCTTTATGTTTGATATGGTATCAGAGTTAGGGTTAAATCCTTGCTTTCCCTGTGACCCATTGTTCACCAGCGACTTTATCCTCTGCTGCCGCTGTTTGGAAAGAGAATAAGGGAATCTTAAGGCTTGTAAATAATTTCAGTATACTACTATTTAAGAATGTAAATTTTTAGTCTGATAGATAAATCAATTTCATTAATGATCAAACAAAACACTCAAATTCCTTGTAAGTAGAACTTGAGCATTTCGTAGTTGACTCTTCACACTTTTTCTCTCAACTTGACAAAGTGCCTTTATTTGTCTCCCTTTTATTCTATTGCATTTGTCATTTCTGCATCATTTGTCAATCGTCACTTGCGAAAGGTATCTATTCTATTATGATGGGCTGTGCTCTCTTTTAATGAATTTGCTTTGTATGAAACATCAGGAGTTTGTTCGACAGGAAGCATTATATATGCTTCGGAATGCCTTAGAAGGTTCTGGTGGTAGTGCTGCTTCAACAGCATATTCAGAGGCATTTCGTCTTATAATGAGATCTGCCACTGGGGATAAGTCATTTGCTGTGAGAATAGCTGCTGCAAGATGTTTGAAGGCATTTGCTAGCATTGGAGGTCCAGGCTTAGGTGTAACAGAACTCGACAATTCAGCCTCTTACTGTGTCAAGGCAGGTATTTTTGTCTCAATTTTGTCTCTTTCACCCGTAAATACGCCAATTGTTTGGTGCAAAATCATAGTATTCTATACATTTCTTTGTTACTGCTACTTTTGATAGGCACTTGAAGATCCCGTTTCATCTGTCCGGGATGCGTTTGCTGAAACTTTGGGTTCCTTGCTTGCTCTTGGAATGAATCCTGAAGCACAGGTCTCTATTATTGTTTTTTCTCTGGTTTTTCCTTGGTTTTGCATTACACACACTTAACCCACCTCAAATTTTTCTAGGTTCAACCAAAGGGAAAGGGTCCTTTACATCAAGCAAAAAAACTAGAAGGGGGATTGCAGAAGCATTTGATTTCGGTCTTTACAAAAGGTTTGATGCTCTGTTTGAATAACTGTATTTTTGTTTATCAAGATGGTGCAAAAATACCATGTTTTCCAGATGTGCTTGAACCTGAGCCAAAAACTCTTGGAGAAAATCTCTTGAAGATTAACGACCATAATCTTTATAAAAGAAAAGAGAATTGTAGCTTTTGGAAAAAAACTAACTTAAGTAGTTTGTACTGCATGGGTTAAGAGGGTGTAGCTCAATTGGTTGAGCATGAGTTGTTGTAAACTCCCTAACACGTGTTCAATTCTTACAAATTAAAAAAAGTTGCATATGTTATGTTTTTCTATCTCATCCTGATCTAATTGGTTAGACATCGAAACAAATTTATTTTAAATGTTATTTTAAGCTAAAACATCCGAATAACTTTTACTTTATTTAAAATTCTTATTTTTTTACTTTTACTTTAAGTAACTTTTGGGCCATAAAATTCTGGGCCAAATCTACATCTCTGTACTCTCTGTTCTCTCTTTGCCTCACTTTCTCTTATTTTCCCACACTTCTATCATTTTCTTCCATTTTGTTTGATTTCTAGTAGTATTTAATGAAATGCATTGAATGCTGGTATTTCTATTTGATCATTGGAGGTCAAATAAATGATTGCAAGTGAGTTCTAGGATGACAGGAGGCAATACTTAGAACTTCCATCATGGAATTGCAGAAACTGGAGTGTGCCTGTTACCCAGCCAATTGG
>Ga0209700_106369_pt1 | contig 18393 bp, 10 predicted proteins | sample SiratroredBW_FD_187528 | JGI IMG/M metagenome (GOLD analysis project Ga0209700, IMG submission 187528) | Root nodule microbial communities of legume samples collected from California, USA - Siratro red BW (SPAdes) (version 2) | ecosystem: Host-associated > Plants > Roots > Nodule | place: USA...
GTTTGTAGAAACCGTAGAAGCATTTGCATTTTTTTCACTTCTTACGGCTTCTACAAACCGTAGACAAAAAAATGTTCTACGGTTTGTAGAAGCCGTAAGCAGTAAAAAAAAGCAAATGCTTCTACGGTTTCTACAAACCGTAATGTCTATTACTTTTACGGTTTGTACAAACTGTAGAGTTCTCTTATACACCTATGCACTTACGGTTTGTACAAACCGTAAACTCTTACGAATGTTAAAATAACTACAGTTTGTGTAATCCATAAGAGGCATAAATATTGTTTCTAAACTTACGGCTTACAGAATCCGTAAATATTAAACTTCTACGGTTTCTACAATCCGTGGAAATCAGAAAAAATGAATAAGCGACGAAGACGACGGTGGTTGTTTTTCAGCTACCCACAACCACCAACGGCCACCCAAAGTGCCTTCAACCCCCTACTCCAACACCGTAGAAACCTCTGCGACACCTTCCACCGCTGTTCAGAAATGCACCGCACCCCTTTCATGGAAAACCTTCTTTTATAGCAGCAGGGATAATTTTGTAATTTACTCATGTCTATTATTGGAATTTTGAAAATTATGGAGGTGCAGGAAGATGATATGGAGGTGCAGGAAGAAGCAGTCTTCACTTCGTTATTTTTGACCTGCACCCAATCATGAACGCAAAATAATTAAAATACCTTATCCGTTAAGTTTTGAAAAATACTTTTCAAAAAAATTCTGAAAAATATTTTCTAAAACATAAATTTATGTTTTAAGATATATTTTTCATAAATAGATTTTGAAAAATATTTTCTGAAATATAAAAAAATTATGTTTTCGAAAATATTTTTTGAAATATAAAACTTATATTTTGAAAAATATTTTTCAAAACCTATTTTTAAAAACTATATTCCGAAACTTATATTTAGAGTAGATTACTTAAAATTTAAAATGTATTTTTGAATTTTTTGAAATTAATGGGTGCAGGTCATAAATAAGAGGGTGCAGGAAGTTTTTGTCCAACCTTTTTTTACCTATTAATTAAGACAAAAATGTTCCCTGTACCATACTAATTTTAATTTTAACATGTATCGTAACATTTCTATTTTTAGATAATATGAGCTCTATAATATAAAATTTTTATAATTAGTTTAAATATAAATCTCCATACATTGATAAGAGTATTTTAAAATATATTTCTCTAGACGAGATTTAATAAAAATATCTTCATACAATAAAAAAATTAAATTAAATTAAACTTCTCCATCAACTCATTGAGAAGCTACACTACCTGCCAAAGCTCACTATCATCTCAAATTTAAAAACAAAACAAACAACATATCAGAAAAAAGGGGTAAGCTAAAGACTTTAAAATATATAATAAGTTTAAATCTTTTATATTAACCAAAATATCACAACTTATGCACTCATCAATCTTCTCACACATCACACTACCATTCTCATTTCTATACAATAACACATGTTATACATATGTTAACTCATATACAACGACACTTGACTTTATGACATTGAGTTAGACTCAAAGGTCTGCACCTGTCGTCAACATAGATCCCAAATCAATGAATCATCAATCTTATATAGTTTTCCTGAGACTTTTCTGACCAATTATATTTCAAACTGCAGTCACTCAATCCAAACGTCCATCGACTCTCACCACTTAACCACTTAAGAATCTTCATATATGTGATTTCAATATACTAGTAGAGTTTGAATACCTCATTATCTCATTTTCTAAATATATTATGTCTCTCACCATTCCGTATCATTCACAACAACCAATTCAATCCATAGTTATTTACTAAACATTCAAACATCCATTGTTTCCACAAGTTCAATTAACATAAAATCAGTTATTTCATCAAACTATACTCATCAAACTATACAAAATTTTATTATCATTGTTAAAAAACATTTCAAATTAAGATCACATCTCATTACACAATAAAGTACTCTAAGGTGTAACATACTTCTAAGACTAACTTTCCCTACCAATTCATACTCAATAGAAAAGTAATTACAATGTTTGTTAAAAATATTCCAAATAGGTAGAGTATAGAATCACCTATAAAAAGACTTCAAGCTACCACTTGCAAAGATATCTGCAACATACAATTCAGATCAATGATTTAAACTTATTAGGATAAAAAAACAAATTAGAATCATTCTTAATGTCTTTAAGACTACATACAAGAAAGTACACATAGCTTTTACAAAAGTTTATACTTATTAAAACTAAAATGATGACTCACTAAATTACTCTACCCTATGGAAGGAATTAGATGAGACTTTTTGAATTTGTAGTCTAATTCAAGATAGAAATTAAGAAAAAACAAAACTGAAAAAAAATTTGGAGTGGGTTTTCAAGATAGAAATTAAGAAAAAACAAAACTGAAAAGAAATTTGGAGTGGGTTTTTGAGACGGAGCAAAAGCAAATGGAGAAAAATGTTTTAAGGTTTTTTTAAGAGAGATAGGTAGCCGTTTTTTTTCCCATAAAGTCCTGAGCCCTTACATGTACCATATCAATTTAAGAAACACTAGAAATACTTTTAATATTTTATTTCAAATGCAAGAAAATGGTGGTTTTTAGAATATATTTTTCAGAAAACATTTTTAAAAAGTAAATTTTACATTCTAAAATACATTTTCATAATATATTTTCTACAATATAAAATTTATCTTCTAAAAATATTTTTAAAAAAGTGTATTATGAAAAAATATATTTTAGAATGTAAAGTTTACATTTTCAAAGTACCGGAATTCTAAATCCGCAAGTCACCAAATTATAATCGTGGAAGGACATTTTATTATTTCGTTCAGTGGTATGATAGAGGTGATGCAGTGGAGGGAGCAATTGGCTTTAATTAACCGTTAATCTCCATTATTGAATAGATAAACAAATGGAAGAAATGGAAAGACTTGTTTGCAAAAATGTAGAAACATTAAAGTACATATATTTGTTTATTATTTTGAAAAACACATATCACCAATAATGATTTAGCCTAATCACAGATTTCAAATTATTTTATGAGTTTCCTTTTATATAAATAAATGCAAATTTTAATGAATATTTATTAAAGTTAGGAATACTTATACTTAATTGTTTAAAGAAAACTAAACGACATTTTAAAAATAGAAGGAAGGTAGCAAAATGCAAACTCTATAGATGAAAGCAAATAAAAGATTATAAAATTTTACAAAACATCACTGACATTTGATCTGGAGTTATTATTATTATTATTTATTTATTTATTTTGCCTCTTGGTTGTGATGAAGATGGACGTCTACTGGGAGTTAGTGGAGGCGGCATGCTAATCACCAATTAAATGAAACGCGTGCCTTAATTACTACTATCATTGTTTTTTAAATCTTTTTTTACCAAAAACTGATCAGTAGTGTTAGCAACAAGATCTATATTCTAAATATATTACTATTATTATAGGAAATAAATAATCTTATATTTAAATTTTATACGAGGAAGGTGTCTTGTAAGTTTTGTGTTTCTCCCCTATCATCACCGTAAGTTACTGAAGTTTTCTAAAACTTATCCAGTATAGATAAAAAGTAATGTTGGTATATAGTTTTTTTTTTCGTCAAAACTCTTTCGTTTTTGATAAATGGTTTTGATATCGTCCATCTTCTTCACTAATTTTCAACGTAAAAAATATTATTTATTGTATTAAGTAAAACGTTGTTGTGTAAAAATAAAAGCATAATAAACAAACTTTAAAATAACATTTATTTGTGTTTAATATTTTTTCATTAAGTTGTTGTAATGCTCCACAAATTAATACATATTAGTATATTAGTGGTAGTTTCGTATAATATATATAAAATCATCAATTATAAATATTATTAGGAATACTAAAGTAATTGTTTGCTGCTCTGGCTTGATGATGAGATACATTTAGTTAATATTGGGAACTAAAAATCTAGGTTGGTGTGTTGGTTGGGAGTAATGGTTAAAGGAAAAGTTGATCATGACTTTCAAATCTAAGATATATTTAACTAATTTTTTATAACATTTATTTATTATTATGGTCAATTAAGTTGAAAGAAGTGAATAAAATATTCATAAAAAAAGCTATCAAAATATTTATTAGGATGCATTATTCATCGTGATCAAGGAATTGATGATATTTATGAAGAGTTGACAACAAATATATATATATATATATATATATATATATATATATATATATATATGCACATTAAACTCATTATAAATAAAGTTATTTATATTTATCTGTTGTTTTAATCAATCAATTTGCAGGTTCAAAATTAGTTATGGAGTTAATTACTATTCCTCCGGTTAAGATACCAATCATAAAAAATAATTTATTCATTAACTTTAATCTAATTCATGCAAGGTATATTTATGTTTAGGTCAATGAATCACATGTAACCACAAAAGACCAATTTAACCAGTATGATTAACAATGAAGTTCAAGGGTGTGAACAACAAAATTATGTAATCAAAGTCATAAAAAAACATCTTCCATTGGACTATTGATGGAGCAAAACATGAATACTTGAAGATGCTCAGACTCCAACAAATGATGTTTTGGTGATGAAATTTAAAGATGAAGTTGCTCAAAATGTACTTAAGAGTGTCTTGGTTTTCATTGTAAAGTAGTTTAAGTTTCTCATACAAGGTATTCACAAGTAAGACACACAATTACTTTAAAAATGAGTTAAAATGTTTTTGAAGTATGAAAAATGCTTTGAATAAGGTTTAAGAATATTACAATTCATTATTTCTCATTTAATCAATTAAAGCGAAAAGTTAAAAAATCCTATCAAAATGATTTAACATATGATCTCACTTTTTAATATATTAAACAAAAAATAAATAAAAATTATCTCACTTTTTAACAAATTAAACCAAAGAGTTGTGAAAACTTATTTTACTTGTTTAATCAATTATACCATAAAGTTATCAAATTATCTCACTTTTTAATAGATTAAACTAAAAAGCTATAAAAATTTGTTTTAATCATTTAATTGATTAACCATGATTTTAATATACTACAATAATCATTAAAAGCATCAATTTTAGTTTTTAATTAGTGCTTTCAATTCATCATAAATAAAACCTTTAAGTAATAAAAATCAAGAGTTTTTAAATACTTATTTTGATCCATCAAGATTTAAGGAAAGTCAAAGATTCAATAAAGGTTGCCTAATTGTTTCCTTGTGTGATTTTATTGTAATATGGTAACTTTTTGTCAATCTGTTCTTACTAGAGTATTTCTTGTATTGTATTTGGGATTGTCTTTGCTAGAGTGTTTCCAGTGTTTGTTATTGGTTGTTGTTGCAATAGTTTATAAGACAAATATCTTCTTGGATGATTAAAGATGGATAAGGCTAAGATCATCTTGAAGAGGTTTAAGAGTAAATATCCTCTTTGATATCCATAGTTGATTGAAGTTGATATCCTCTTGGAGTTTGTAAATGTTTTGTTACTTTGTACAAACATTTAATTGATAATGAAATTGGTTTTTCAAGGGTGAAAAAAATGAGGTTTGGATGTAGGATTAGTTAAATCCAAACCAATATAAATCTCTTATGTGATATTTCTCTTACTTTATCTCTCTCTTTGTATTACTTTCTAATTTTTGTATCAATTGGATTACCAAATTAAATGCTTTATAGTTTTCTAGTTGAAATTGTTATAAAATAAACTTAAAGAATAGAAACATTTTATGTTACAACTAATTCTTGTATCAATATTGCTTTAACTAATAATTGCATTCAATTTTTATATTTTAAAGAAGCTTTAAAAGAATTATAAGGAGATTTTTGTAAAAAGAATTCTCTTTTTATGATAATAAGGATTCTACAACTGCTATGCATATTTAATCCACAACATAACATGCTTAGTCACATTAAGACTTTTCCAAGGAAGGTGTCAACCATAAAAAGCACATTATCCATTCACTCTAGACTAATTCATACAAAGGTCATGCTCATTCTTATGTCAGGCAACACGATTTCCGAACCTAACTAGCAATTGACCACATGTAACCACATTGTACCATGAGTTAAACACTATTGTTGGCAATGATGTCCAAATGTGTGAACAAAAAATCATGCAATGGAAGCCATTAAAACACGTATTGGGTTGCATCATTGGTTGAATAAGACATGACCAAAGCATTAATGATATTCATAAGGATTTCACAATTGATATACACATTTAACCCACCCCATAACAAGAGTTAACCACATTTTTCAACCATTTTAATTAATGAATTTGTAGGTCTAAAATCAATAACCCTTTCTCTAACCAAGGTGTCAATCATAAAACAATAGCATATCCATTCACTTTAGTCCCATTGATTTAGTAGCTATTTTCATTTTTAGGTTAGTGAACACGATTTCCCAACCTAACACATATTTGACAAACTAGTGACAATATGTAATCACATTTGCTAACCAATGTAACCACTATTTTTGAAAATGATGTTCAAAGGTGTGAACAACAAAATTATGCAATGGAAGCCATAAAGAGAGGTCTTCCACTAGACTATTGTTAAGCAAGGTATAACTATGAGGTTGATGGAATTCATAAGTATTCTACAACTGATATGCATATTTAACCCACAACACAATATATTTAACCACATTTGTCAATCTTTTTAACCAATTAATTTGTAGGTTCAAAATCATTCATGAATAAGACTTCCCAACCAAGGTGTCAACTATAAAAAATACTCTTTTTCCCCATTCATGTAATGTCCATGCTCATTATTTGGACAATGAACATGGTTTTTAAACCTAACACAAATTTAACCAATTACCGACTATATTTAATCATATTTAACCACCAGTTTAACTACTGTTGTTGCTAAGTGTGAACAAAATATTTGTTCAATGGAAGCCATCAAAACATGTGTTGAAGTGTATCACTGGCTGAGAAGGCATGAACAAGGAATTGATGACATTCATAAAAATTTGACAACTGATATGCATGTTTAACCCACCCAAACAAAGTTAACCATTTTAACCAATAAATTTGTATGTTCAAAACAGACACTAAATCAATTGTCCTTTCCCAACCAAAGTGTCAATCATAAAAGATAGTATATTTATTCAATTTAACTCAACTAATTCAGTGGTCATCCTCATTCTTTAGTCATTGAATCACAATTTTTTACTTTAACTGCCATTTAAGGCATAAACAAAATTATGAATTGAAAATCATGAAAAGACCTATTAGGTAAGACCATTTATGAAGGAAGACATCAATAAAGGATTTTCCACATTTACAATATTCTATAACTGATAAGGTCATTCAACCAATTTCATAACCCACTTAATTACATTTTTGCAACCAATTTAAATTTAACTAAACATTTTTTTTCCATCTTCATGAGATCAATCATAATTGCCACAATTTCAATTTATCTATAATTGTAAAAAACTTAATGCAAAGTTATACAAAATGCAAATATAAAATTCCATCCTTTACTCTACCAAACTTACAACTCATTTTCAAAATACCGTGACAATTTAAAAAATCACAAGCTAAAATATACAAATTCATTGGCCTCTTTATGGTTATAATTGCCTTCCAAGCTTACTTATTTGGTAACATAAAAAAGTCACTTCTTAGAGATTGAATCATGTTTTAGCTTAACAATTCACTTTGGCACCATTGATGCAGTGCCCACATGAAACCTTATTTCACCACAACTTAAACCCACTGATCTTGCCAATAAATCTTATGGTTGTCACCAACAAAATTATGCCATACAAACCATAAATGTATGTCTTCAAGTAGACCACTAAATGCACAAGGCATGCCCAAGGGATTGACCACATTCATAAAAATTGTGGAACTCAAATTCTATTTAACTCATTCACGTTACAATTAACCACATTTTGTCATTACCTTAAACCAAATATTTGACAAACCCTGTTAAGGGATGGAATCAATCACATCTTCTCCAAACAATGTGCCTACCATAAAAAGTACTTTGACCATTGAGTTTTACTCCATTAATGCAGTGTCCATACTCATTATTAGTTTGGTCAACATCATTTCTAAATCTAATTGCCATTTAACTAACTCATGACTACACATAACCACATTTTTACACCTAATTGTTATGTATGAATTCTCCTAACATTTTTATTTCATTTTATTCAATTCCCATGCTTTAAATCCCACCTCAACAAATCCTTATATTTTTTATAATATAAATAAATTAAAAAAATCAAACAACTGTGTTTCTACATGTAGTGGTGTTTTTTTTTTATACATAATAGCCTTTTCAACTCTCATCATACTATCCTATTTATTTTTAATTTTATTCAATCCAAATGCTCTAATTAATTTCCACCTCAATAAGCCTTTATATTTTTCTAATATAAATAAATAAAAAAAAACAAACAAGTATTTTTACACATATTCAAATTTTTTTACACGTGGTATTTTTCAGTCATGTTTTGCTTACATGTAATTGTATTTTTCTACACGTGGGGACATAGGTATATCATTTCCATCAACAAACCATATACTTTCATAATATAAATAAATTAAAAAAAATTCTAAATAAATATTTTTACAGAGTTTTTTAGTGGTATACTTTTACACGCAATTGGACGTGGTGGCACAGGTGTATCATTTCTTTTAACAAACCCTTATATTTTTTTTTCATAATATAACTAAATTAAAAAAAATAAACAAATATTTTTACAGGTATTCATTTTTTTAGCGGTATATTTTTACACCTAATTGTGTTTTTCTACACTTTGCAATAGGTATATCATTTCTTTATTATATATATGCACTACACTTTGTAAAGCACATACTCCATCTCCACCACCCGCTCCGAATCCCCCACCAACGCCATTTTTTCTTTTCCTTCTTCTCCCGCCATCTCACTCCAATTACCACCTCTTCTCATATCTCAATTCGAAACTCCTTTCTCTCAAAATCAAAGCAATATAAGTAAGATTACACGTGCTTTCTCTGTTTCCTTCTTTCTCTGTTCATGCCATTTTTTTTCTATCAAATTTGCTTATTCGATAACACTTCTTCTTTCAGATCTAACTTTTCCTGCTGCCACTGCTCACTACAGGAATCACACAATCACACTCACAATCACCGGTGAACGTTGAAACCTTACGCTTTTGTATTCCGCGTCTCAAATGCGTTTCGCAAGGATTTTCGTTTAACTACCAGCTGATTAGTAATTAATTTTATGCATATTCATGTGCTGAAGGTGTTTGGACACTTTTCCTAGCAAAACATGAATTCGTCGTCTTTGCGTTTGTTTTCTTCCGAGCTCACATGTCCTGCCAGTGAATCCATGCAATACAGGAATGTGAACTTTCTTCTGTGCAGACCATCGTTAAGGGTTTCTTGTGGTGACGTGGGAGTATCTAATCGCGATGGAAGGAACGTTAAAGCTGCGGTTTCTTGCCAATTGATGCATAGCCACCAAGAGGAGTCGTATGAAAGAAAGAGAAGGCTGCAGGTGCCTCTACAGAAGACAGATTTTGTGAGGACGTTGTTGATTGACAACTATGACAGTTACACTTACAATATATACCAGGAACTTTCTGTTATTAATGGTGGTAAGTTCTCTCTTTCGCACTTTAATGTGGATGTGTGTAGAAGACAATTTGGAAAATGTTGATTTGCTAGTGTTGTAATAGTAAAATCTCACAAGGAAGTGCCTTTTCTAAATAAAGACTCTTTAAATTAAATTCTAGTCCTACAATTAACTTTTTTTTCAATATTGAACTGCACAAAATTTGTAAAAAGGTTTTCATGTGTGACAATTATTAACTAGTCAGTTTGAGTTGCTCATTATTGCATGTTATATATATAGCAATCAATTCAATTGAGAAGAGTACTAGCTTTTGAGGTATAAGAACAAATGCATTTGGCAACATGTTGGAGTAAATTTATTGTGTTCAATTTTTATTATATACATGATACTAGAAATGTAGAGTTCAGTTTGATCGTCTTGATTTGATAAACCTCTCTGTTCACTATAATGTGGTTTTAACTTGGTGCCTTTAAAATAGAGCTATAATGGCCAGTCACTGGATGAACACAAGAATTGTTGTATACGTAAATAGTAAAATACTGTTGATAAGTGTATGTTTGCATGTATAATTACCTCAGAGTGTCACTATTTTTCAGAAGCATTAATTATTAAATATCTTTCTGAACATTCCATAATCTTGTACAGAATACTGTATGTTTGGAAGGTTTAAGAAGTTTTGTAAGGTGTTTATGTCCTTTTTAACAGCTGGTTTGGTTTATCATTTTTGCCAGTCCCTCCTGTGGTGATCCAAAATGATGAGTGGACGTGGGAAGAACTTTGCCATTACTTGTATGAAGAAAATGCTTTTGATAACATTGTAATATCACCTGGACCTGGTTCTCCAGCATGCCCGGAAGATATAGGTGAGAATCATGGATGACCTTGTAGATTTGATAATTTCACTAGATTTACTTATTACTCCAAAGAGGCAGCAGAAGACTAAGTTGCTTCTATTACGGATTTCACTATTTGTGGTAAAAGGTCCCCATCTTAGTTAGGAATATGGCTAAAATACTATTTAGTAAGGACTGGACAGTCCTTCTCCCACTAGCTTCTTTTGGGATTGAGTTGAGCTCACTTCATTCTAATGTGGTATTGGAACCTACCCGATCTTGTTGTTGGGCCACCCATAGATGTCCAAACATGTTTTTTTAAAAGGATACCTAATTCAGTTTGCAAAATTTAATAATATTATTTAATTTGACACGTTACCCTGATCTTTATTTGGTGAAGTGTGGAGGGTCCTTTTACTTTAATAATTTTGGAAATGATTCCGTATGTGGTTCAGGCATTTGTCTTCAGCTGTTGCTTAAATGCTGGGATATTCCTATTCTGGGTGTTTGCCTAGGACACCAGGTATTTTCTTTTCTTTTAAGCAAGATTGTTGCCTCCTCTCTCCCCCTACTCCTATGTTTACTTCTACTCGCTTTCTTCTTGCACAAACCTTGCATGAACCATGCTTCCTTCATTATTTCTAGAACATCTTGTAACTTTTAAGGTTTCAACTCGTACTGTTAATGGCATGCCCAAGTTTCAATGCAGAGTTCACTTTATTTCTTGAATTCCGATCTTGCATTAACGTACGACAATTTTATCCCTTTATTTTTCTGTTTAGCCTTCCTTTGTAATATGACTAGGATAGAGTCTTTGTGTCACAATGTTTTCCCTTTCTCTTGTTTCTTCTGAAGATTAGTTAGGATTCAAAGTCTTTTGATGGAATGGAGAGCTTGGAATGGAATAAGGATTTGGTTAATATGACTTTTATGTTAAAACGGGATGAAAATCTTATTCCATTCACAGATTTGTTATGCTTGAAATAGAATCAAGAAGAAAATGGAGAAAACAGCATTTCGATGATCATATAATTGGGTTAAAGGATATTAAGATGATATACTTTTTTTAATTTTGAAAAAAGTTGTAGTTTTATCTATAAATATGGTACTAGCTGCATTATGCTTGATGTTGGTCTAATATTGACTATCAACTTATTGATAAATGGCTCTCATAACTTGTGTTGTAATGTCTTGGCGGCTATCAAGTAATTATATTAGACTTAAACCTGTTGTTATTCATCCTTTTGATTCATAATATTAGATATCATAGTTCTGTCTTTCATGACAGTTGTTTACATTATGTTCTTATTTAATTGGTTAAGCTCTGATTTGATAGGCGCTAGGTTATGTGCATGGAGCTCAAATAGTCCATGCATCTGAACCAATCCATGGTCGTTTGAGGTAGGTTGAACATTTCAAAACCATATCTTTTGTGTTTCCAGTACTTATTATGAAATTGCAACATTCATGAACATAAATATACCGAAAAAGTATCACTTAAAGTTATCATGTCTATCCTTCCCTTTTCTTTTAACTAACTCTTTGTACTTTACAGTGAAGTTGAGCACAACGGCTGCCAGCTTTTTCGTGATATACCTTCTGGTAGAAATTATGGTTTCAAGGTTTGTTCACAACTACGTACTTGAAAGATTACAAGCTCTAATTCCTTAAATTCAATTTTTGTAATGTTGGTTGAAATTCCTATGAATTTTTTATTGAAGTGTTCTGCCATCTGCCCAAAATCACCTGTGTTTAATTCGATTTAATCAAAAGAGGGAACCATTCCTAGCAATTCTAAAACATTTTCCAAACTAAAAGCCCTTTATTAGATTTGTAGTCCATTTCCGTAACTTGAATTCAGAACAGATGGCTTTTAAGTGCACAATTAGTTGATATTATCGGAAAAGATCGATGCAGTGATGATCCTTCATCTTAAGTTACAAAGTGCTAAACGTTCTCTTGCAAATGTTTGTTTATCCCCTTTTTCTTGTTAAATTTCTTCTTATTTTGTCAAAATTTTAAAAATATCTGATCTACAATCATAGTCATGATTGTTCGTCGCATATTTCAGGTGGTTCGATATCATTCATTGGTTATAGATTCTGAATCACTGCCTAAAGAGCTCATTCCAATAGCATGGACCTCTTCCACTAGCACACTTCCATTTATTCGGTCCAAAGATTTTGGAAAGTCCAACATTCATGAAGCTCAAACAGATCAAAGCATTTTCGTTGACCCCTTCTTAGATAAAGTAGGAAATGGAAGTTCAAACCATTTTGATTATGGAAATACTAGAAGTACAAGAGTTCTTATGGGAATCCGGCATTCTACAAGACCACACTATGGTGTGCAGGTGTCTAATGCATAAATGATCTGCCTATGATATTTCCTTTGCGTTTATATAATTCATTATTTGTTAAATGTGTTCAACTCAACAATTTTGATCTTCAGTTTCATCCAGAAAGTGTTGCAACCTGCTACGGAAGTCAAATATTCAAGAATTTTAGAGAGATTACGGACGAGTATTGGTTGAGATTCAGGTCATCTTTCAAGGAAAAACGTGCATATTCTGATGGTAAACTGAAGAACATTGTTACTAAAATTTATTCTCTTTGTTGTGAATGCACGAAAGATGTTTCATTACTCCAGACTTTACTGTTATTATTAGTTTTTCCGTCTTTTCAATAATAATGTGAAGTGCCCTTTGGTAGTCAAAATTTCAGATTTTTTGGGCTTGAGTGAAATATTCAAATATTTTTTGAATTGAAAAACTATTGAGAGGTGAATATTTTCTTAGAAAAGGTTCATCATATTTGGGGAGGATGGTTAAAAGATAATTAAGGTGGAGAAAGAAATTAATAGAATTGGTCAATTTTTAAATAAGGGTAATTTTGGAAAGTTCAGATAATTTTTACTAAGTTAACACTATTAGTCTTAATACGTGTGAATTAGTTAAAAGTGACTTATGATAAGGAGTGGAGGGGGCATTTATCCGGATACTAATTTGGGAGTAATAGTTGCTTAATTATTAGGTATGCCACTTTCCATTTTCTGCAATTTCTTTTGGGAAAGAAATAGTATGACACAAATATTAAGCTGTATCTTGTATACCAGTCTTTATTCCCCAACCGTGTTTACATGCTCCATAATTTTGTTTACATTTTCATTGGCCTTCATATATATAAGTTCCGTGTAATTTACCCGAGCAGTAAACTTTCTTTAGCATGCATTCAGTTTTCAAGCGTAATAGACTCGGAGGTTTGCAGAAGTACTGGCGCAGAGAACAATGCAGTGGATCAGTTAAAAAAAATAGTTCATGCACAGAGACATTTGGAATATAATAAAACTGAGATGAAGCATTTAGAAATGTTCAACTTGGTAAATAGTCATCTTGCAACCACTGGTTACAAATGTTTGAAGTTGAAATGGAGGAAATTTGGTCACTTGGCTGGTCAAGTTGGTGGAGCAGAAAATATATTTTGTGAATTGTTTGGACATGAAACTGAAAACACCTTTTGGTTGGATAGTTCCTCCACAGAGAAGGTATTCCAATGTTTTCAAGTTTAGTGATCTTTCATCATTTAAACATAAGCTGAAGACACCTTTTATTATCTCGTGCTTATAATACACAATACATCTGTTTTCCTTTGGATCTTCAAACTATAATAATCAAGCGACATAGCATCTCGTCATATTAGATAAAAGCTTCATTGTATGCTACTAATTATCATATTTATTATTCTTCCCATCCTATTTAGGAAAGAGCACGCTTTTCATTTATGGGAGGAAAAGGCGGATCGCTTTGGAAGCAGTTAACGTTCAGATTGTCTCATCAAAGGTTTGAAATCAATCCTCTCAACTGTTAATTTTTTTCTTTAATTTCTTCAAATTTTTTTAATTATTTTTTTTATGAGTTGTTGGTGAATGGGCTTCTTCAAAATAAGTGGTCTGCTGGTGTTCTGATGTATGCTTTTGAGAGTTGAGTTGTACTAGTTTCTTTATTGGCGCATGAACATGATAATAAGTATTTCTATCATTATTTAACCTTTTCCAGTGATGGGAGTTCAAAAGGCGGTGGTTATTTGTCATTGGAAGATTGTCAAGGTTATGCAGAAACGCTATTTTTGAAAGAAGGTTTTCTTGATTTTCTGAACAAGGTACATACAGACTGAAACTGTGTTGGCCTTATGATGATTTATTCTTGCATATAACACTCCTCAACAAGGATACACCTTATTGTTAAACTTAGACATAATTAAAGTTTCTAAGAGAATTGGTCCTTGACATGGTACTAACCTTTGTCAGAAGTTCCATCCTTGTTCCCCATTTTTCTTTATTTAGTTGAAATAAGGCAAGGTAAAAACTGGCCTACTCTTGTCTGTTGCGAAAATAGTGTAACGTATTGTAAATATTTAAAAAAAGGAGAAACGAATTTGTTGAACCCTAACGCCCAAAAGAGATTTGCGGAGATATTTTGGGAGGTGCATTGAACGTGGAAGAAGAACGTTGGTTGTTGGGCATACTTTCGAACGTTGGAAGAAATATCTTCCAAAAATTGTACAAAGTTGTTTTCTCCCACCCCGTTTCACTCCTCACCTTTTCTCTATAAATAGAGCCCCTCCTTATTTCGAAAATCACACAACACCAAGAGTTCCTCTACTTCTTTTTGTCTCTTCTTCATATTCTCTCTTCTCTTTCTTTATTCTTTCTTTAGATATCTTGGGTATTTTTGCTCTAAAGAGCAAACTTGCTAGTTCTGAGATCCTCAGTTTTTAACTGAGAAGTTTTTGTTGTATCCTGGGGGACTTGCGCATTTATCGCGGATAAGTCCTTAAGGACAGTGATATTTTATCACGTCTCCGGAAGTTAGTTTATTAATTTTCAGCCGTCTTTGCAACAATCTTAAGGACTTATGGCTGACGGTGTGGAGATCAACAACACTGTGCCGGAGATGTCAAATGGTGCTTCCGGAACGTCAACCATCTTTGCGAAGCCGTTTCCGGATGTTTCGAAGATTGAAGTCTTCTCGGGTCAAAACTTCCGACGCTGGCAGGAACGCGTGTCTATCCTGTTAGACATGTACGGAGTTGCTTAAGCACTTACGACGTCCAAATCGGACACCAGTTCTTCTGCGAAACAAATTGAAGATTGGATTCACGCAAATAAGGTATGTCGTCACACCATGCTCAGTGCGTTATCTAATGATCTGTTCGATGTGTATTGCTCCTACAAGGAAGCAAAGGAAATTTGGGATTCTCTTATTCTCAAATACACTGCCGAAGATGTCGTCCGACAAAGATTCGTTATCGGAAAGTACTACCGCTGGGAGATGATAGAGGACAAGGATATCAAGATTCAAATCAATGAATATCACAAGCTACTTGAAGACATTAAAGCAGAGAATATTGTTCTACCTGATGAATTTGTTTCGGAACTTCTGATCGAGAAACTTCCGCAGTCTTGGACAGACTACAAACAACAGCTGAAGCACAAGCATAAACAAATGTCGCTACCAGACCTCATCACTCACATCATCATTGAAGACACAAACCAGAAGGAGTGTGCTGCTGCAAGGGCTAAGGCTTTATCTGCCAAAGCAAATGTGATAGAAGACATACCAGCTCCGAAAAGGTACGAAAAAAAACCTGATCACAAGAAAAATAAATCTAATTTTTCCCGTCCCAGTGGACCCAAACCCACCTTCAAGAAGAAGGGAAACTACTTTGTTTGTGGAAGGCCAGGTCACCATGCACCTTAGTGCAGACATAGGGTCAAGAACGACAATCCTCCTAAGGCAAATATAGCCGAAGGGGAAGATACAATTTGTGCGGTCGTTTCACAAGTAAACCTTGTGACAAATGTGAGCAAATGGGTGGTAGACTCTGGGGCTACCAGGCATATCTGTGCAAACAGAAATGCATTTTCCTTCTACTCCAGTGTAGGGGATGGAAAAGAACAAGTTTATCTTGGTGATTCTAGGACTACTTCTGTCCTAGGAAAAGGTAAAGTTCTTCTAAAGCTCACATCTGGGAAGACTTTGGCTTTAAGTGACGTGCTGCATGTGCCATCAATCAGAGTTAATTTGATCTCTGTAGCACTATTGGGAAAAGTAGGGGTCAAAGTGTCATTCGAATCTAATAAGATTGTGATGACAAAAAATAATGTGTTTGTGGGGAAATGATATTGTGATCAAGGTTTCTTTGTACTGAATGTTTCTGAAATTATTAATGGATCTGTGTCTTCTGCTTATATTGTTGACTCTTATGATATTTGGCATGCTAGATTAGGACATGTAAATTCTTCGTATGTTATTAAATTGCAACGACTAGGATTGATTAACATGCATGATAAACAAAGTATGAAATGTGATGTATGTGTAGAATCTAAAATAACAAAGAAAGTATGTCATTCTGTAGAACGTCAAACTGAGTTATTAGGTTTAATTCATACTGATCTTGTTGATTTAAAACAAACCATGTCTAGAGGTGGTAAAAATTATTTTGTGACTTTCATAGATGATTATTCAAGATATACAAAAGTGTATTTAATAAAACATAAAGATGAAGCTTTTGATATGTTTCTTTCTTATAAAACTGAAGTTGAAAATCAATTAGATAAGAAGATTAAAAGGATTAGATCAGATAGAGGTGGTGAATATGTTTCTTTTAATGATTATTGTGTTAAAGAAGGAATTATTCATGAAGTAACCCCACCATATTCACCTGAATCAAATGGAGTAGCTGAAAGAAAAAATAGGACTCTTAAAGAAATGATGAATGTTATGCTTATTAGTTCTAATGCTCCTGATAATCTTTGGGGTGAAGCTCTTCTTACAGCATGTTTTTTGCAAAATAGAATACCTCATAAGAAAACCGGCAAAACACCCTATGAGTTGTGGAAAGGTTTTCAACCTAATCTCAAATATTTAAGAGTGTGGGGGTGTTTAGCTAAAGTGATGTTACCTGATCCTAAGAAAAGGAAAATAGGTTCTAAAACTTCTGATTGCTTGTTTTTAGGCTATGCTGAACATAGTGCTGCTTATAGATTTCTTGTTCTTAATAGTGACATAATTGAACGTAATACTATAGTAGAAACTAAAAATGTTGAGTTTTTTGAACATATCTTTCCCTTAAAGGTTACTAGTACTTCTGAACAACCCATAGAGATTGCTAATGATCCCATGAGTGAGGATTTGAGGAGAAGTAAGAGACAGAGAAAGGAAACTTCCTATGGGGATGATTTTTATACTTATCTTGTTGGAAATGAACCATTAAGTTTTTCAGAAGCTATTAGTGCTCCTGATGCTAAGCATTGGGACAAGGCCATTAGGACTGAAATTGATTCTATTAAGAAAAATAATACTTGGACTTTGGTAGATTTGCCTAAAGGAGCAAAACCTATTGGTTGTAAGTGGATCTTCAAGAAAAAGTATCATCCTGATGGATCGATAGAAAAGTATAAGGCAAGATTAGTAGCAAAAGGGTTTTCTCAAAAACCCAACATAGATTATTTTGATACTTTTGCTCCAGTTACCAGGATTTCCTCTATTCGAGTGTTGCTAGCTCTAGCATCTATCCACAGGTTAGTTATTCATCAAATGGATGTTAAGACAGCTTTTTTGAATGGTGAACTAGAGGAAGAAATTTATATGACTCAACCTGAAGGATGTGTAGCTCCTGGCCAAGAAGGAAAGGTATGTAAACTTTTAAAATCTTTGTATGGGCTTAAACAAGCACCAAAACAATGGCATGAAAAACTTGATAATGTTTTACTATGTGATGGTTTTTGTACTAATGATGTTGATAAATGTGTGTACACTAAATTAGAAAATGGTGAATGTGTCATTATATGTTTATATGTGGATGACATGCTTATTTTTGGTACATGCATTGATATAGTTTCTAAAACTAAATTGTTTCTTGAATCTAAGTTTGAAATGAAAGACATGGGTGAAGCAAGTGTGATACTAGGAGTTAAAGTCATAAGGAAG
>Ga0209700_106371_pt1 | contig 18389 bp, 5 predicted proteins | sample SiratroredBW_FD_187528 | JGI IMG/M metagenome (GOLD analysis project Ga0209700, IMG submission 187528) | Root nodule microbial communities of legume samples collected from California, USA - Siratro red BW (SPAdes) (version 2) | ecosystem: Host-associated > Plants > Roots > Nodule | place: USA...
CTTCAGTTTCTTGTATTCTTTATAGTAAAAATATCCTTCTAGCCTCAAAAGTAAAAATATCCTTCTATGTATAGCCTCAAAAGAAGATAATTGTTGAAGTCCTTGAAAGATATTTTTTTAGCCCAAAGCATTCATCTCAACCGTCTAACGCTCTGGAGCTAAAACTTGAAATTTTTGCATTTATTTTATATTGTGTAGTTCCTGAATTTATCGGCACTGAGAACCATTTCAATTACAAAAAATAAAATTTTTTCCGTAAAAGATCAATCATCACATGGGGGGCAATTATAAAATATTCCTATATTAAGCCGAAGATATAAACGATGAAGAACAGAGCAATTTCATGAAGCTGTGATTTATATCATCTGTATCGTGAATCTCGCATTATGATCTTCAATAAATTTCAGTGTATCACAATTTCAATTTCAAATAACAAGGACAACATTCAAACAAGCTTTAATGTGCAGATCATGAACCAGAGTATTTCCAGACTATTGATCATGAACCAGTACATGTTTAATTTCAAATTATTTCTGCATATATATATATATATATATATATATATATATATATATATATATATATATATATATATATTTCTGTGATTAAATTTCCCGAGAAAATGACGGGAATATATCCAGCTGCAGCAATTTATAGATGTCAACTTAAATGTGAATCTCTGATTTAGATATTAAACAGATTCTTTACCACTCAATTTTTAAATAAAGTTGGCATTTAAAGCATAATATTCAAGTGACAGATTTTTACAATTAAACTTTCTAAAAGAGGAGTATAACCTGATTTGATTGATTCTTGCAATTACTTGCAGATTAGCATGTAGTTTGTCTAACACAACAACGAAAACCAGTGCAATTAACGAACAAATAAACTCGAAATTTTCTTCCGCAGATCATTAAACATCAGAAAAATGGTTTGAATGAATTCAAATAGTTTCTATAAATTAACCACTGATTTTGAAAATCCTGGAGCAAATAAAACATGATTAGCAGCAGTATATGAGCATATCAATCAAATTGATTTCTATTAAGTATATACCTGCAATTAGATACCGAAAGCAACATAGATATTTAGGCAAATACTTGATAGTGCAGTATATTCACGTTAGCATCTTTTTAGAATTAAACAATACCTTAGCAAAATTTGATTTCAATTTGATTCAAATGTCTGCCATTACTGTGACCATTTCTTGATAAAGGCGTGAACCAAAAAACATTCTTTCCTTATGCAGAATACTAATTAGGTTAACAGCACACACACAATAAAATCTGCAGAATTTTAATCAAATCTGGAATTCGTTTTGATTTTCCTAATGTATTCGTGCCATTGATTTCGATTTGAATTCAAATCATTATGTAATTAATTTCTCATATACAGAGGCGTGAACCAAAATTTCCTAAAGCAGTGGAAACCAATCACGTTGACAGCAATCTATCAAAACGAAAAACTGCAGAAAAATTTTAATAGCTTGACTTGGTGAGATTTAAATAGTTCTACAGGTTTTACATTTTTATGTTTTACTAAAACTGCTTTTCTTTTAATTTTGAGTAGAATTAAATTAACAAAATAAAAGTTAATAAAAACTTATTTGGTTTTTGCATGCTTAGAGACCTGTGTATTTGGCTGTACCTAAATTAGAATTCATCAAATTTAAATATAGCCTTGGAGTGTTTGTCAACATCAAAATTATACTGTATAACTTGATCATCTCATGGATTTCTTTGGACCGGCTAACACATTATTAGATAGTATAATGGTTTAACAATAAGCCAAATTACAAAAGTTCAAGCTAAAATAAATAGAATTAAATTTATATGGATTCTTTTACAAAAAAATTAACAAACATCTCTCAACTCAAAATAGTCATAGTAGAGATTCTAAATCCAAAAACTATGTCTATTTTGAATCCATAGAAATGTAGAATTTAATGAATTAAACTTAATCTAAATAGTATTTGTAGAAAAAGTTATGACCAAAACAGTGAGCAAAGGTCAAATTAGGAAAAAATACAAAATTAAAGCAAATATATATATATTGAAACTAATTTATTACTAGTAAAAGGAAGTGAGTTAAAAATTGAAAATAAAACATATGAAAAGTGGTTTCACTATACAATAAGGCTATAAATGTGTATATAGGTGTCATCACATAGTAAAAGCATTTATAAGTTTAGAGCAATGTAAGTTATCAAAATACATATCTTTTTGTCTATCTCAAACATAACCAGTGTATGTTATCATCAAATGAAACATATATGTCTATCATTATCACACAAGGCATTACATATATCATGATTTGATACTAAGATAGATTCGTATTTACCACTTTGTTGTAAGCACTTGATTAAAATAACTTTAGGTCTTATAAACTTTTCTCTAATATGTTACTTCAATCATAGGTGGGTAAAGAGATGGTTGGATAAGAAGAGACTGACATAAATGTGTTTGGAGACTGTATTTTATGTGCTTTGTGGTGTCCAATGTCAAGGAGTGGTATGCTCGGAGTAATATGGGAACCACCAAAAGGTAGTTTGGGGCTAATGTATTGGCAAAGGGGTAAGTTATGACTTAGTGCCTAAGAATTGGTTGAATAAGAAGATGAGAAAGAAATAATAGGTTAATGGGTAAGACAATTTTTGGGTGATCGATGGGTACAATTGCAAAGTGAGAGATAGAAGGGTAGATATTCAAGTCATCACAAAATTGACTTATTGGTGCATCAAAGTAACTTCAAACAAGTATTCTGAAAGTTCATATCTTTCTTGCCTAACTCAAAAGTAAAAGCATGAATGACCTTCCTCTTTTGTGTATTTTGCCTCATCTCCTCCTTTAAGTAGATGATGCATTTACACTACTTCTCTACATTTGATCAACAACTTGTCTCAGGGACTCAACGCTACTGTCCCTTATACTAATGACATGTATTTCACTACTATAATGATTTTTCTTTAGTTTTGAACGATTTCAATTTTGTCTAACTAATGTAGTTTCTTATGTCAAATTGGTAGTAAGAATGCTAATGACATGTGACATGAACAAAAAAGGACAAAGGACATGTCATCAATCAAAGTCAATTTCTTGATGAAAACAACACGTGGCACAAGCAATGAATGTCATTGTAATAATGTCATCACCATAAATTTGGTGACTATATTGGCTAGATTTTTTTTTTTAAAATAAAAGGACTAAGTTAAAAACATTTAAAATAGTAGGACAAAATTGGAAAATAAATCACAATAAAAAAGGGAGAATTTATTAAACCGTAAATTTTAAGTTGGTTTAATTTATTTTTAGTTGTATTTTTATACAACACCTTTTGTGCTCAAGAAAAAAAATAAGTCTTTTAATCATATTATTGACCATATTCACAAGGTAAAATTAGAGAGATCCATATTCAGTAAAACATTATTAGACATCATCAATTGACTTGGGTTTAGATAACACAATCTAAAATTTAAAAATCAAACTAGTAATGAGACACTTGATGCCACGAGTCACGAACTTGAATCTCTATCAAATGGGTCAAAAATATTTTAAAATAATTTGTTGATTTATTTCCTGAGGAGGTTCCACATTGATTTCCAAATATGAAGGTGCAAAAGGCTCTAAAGCGGGGGTGGGGCTTGAATGAAGTTTGAACTCAAATTGCTAGGAATAAACAAATAAATAGTTAGTGTATAACAAAGTATAGAGTATAGAGGAGTAAACACATCATTTCACCCTATAATTAGGGCTACGTCCAATCCCCTTAAGCAAATCACTTAAGAGTTTTCACTAAATGAGTTTTGTAACATCTCATATTTTTCATATAATAAGAACTTTATTGCATAAAAATTATATAATAAACTTGAATATAAAAATTCGTACATTTACCATGTATTTCAAAATATACTTCTCCAAATAAGATTTAATAAAAATATCTTTGTAAAATTACAAATAAAATAAAGCTTCTCCAACAATTCACTTGGGACTCACACCACCTGTCAAATCCTCTGCTCACGTGTAATACACGATCATCGCAGTTTTAAAAACAACACAAACATCACACAAAAATAAGGGTAAGCTAGAGAGCTTTAAAAAATGTATTTTCATAAATTGGATTTCTATCATAACCAAACAACAATAATTCAATCTTTTATAATTCATCTCACATCATACATATACTGACTCACAAATAAAGACACTAGACCCTTTACTTCCGGAAGACACTCGTTCATTGAGTAAGACACAGAGGTATGTGCACCTGTCATATACCATCCATCTGTTTCGATCACCTAATATTTCAAACCTTGGACATGGCCATATGAACCTCCTTCGACTCTTCACTAACTAGTAAACTTCATCTATATGAATCCAATGTACCAGTAAATTCAGGATACCTCCTTAGATAGATCGAATCCCCAAACAATGCACATCCTAATAATCTCAACACGGGTAACTCCTTTCCTGAAGATACTATGTCTCGATCACACACCACATCATTCACAAACATTGATATTACATCATATCATACATAAACATTCATTCCATTCAATTCAAATTCATCCAATTCATATTTAATAAACAAATAATTACAATATCCATTAAAAACATTTAAACTAGCTTCCCTTACCCAAATTCACAAAATAAGTAATTACAATATTTATTAAAAACATTCAAACTAGCTTTCCTTACCCAAATTCACAAAATAAGTAATTACAATATTTATTAAAAATATTCAAACTAGCTTTCCTTACCCAAATTCACAAAACAAGTAATTACAATATTTATTAAAAACATTCAAACTAGCTTCCCTTACCCAAATTCACAAGACAAGTAATTACAATATCTATAAAAACATATAGCTAGATTCCCTTACCTCTATAGAGTAAAGATACTTAAAAACCCTAAAATCACAATCAACCTAACTCTGTTCAAGAATCTAATCGGACACTCTTTATCTACTCAACGCTAGGAATCTAGAAGTGTCCTCTGATTGTCAATTTGATAACTTATGAGATCACAAATCTAGAGAGAAGGTAGAAAAATTTAAAGAGAAATTGTTTCAGAGAGATGATGGTTTTCATAAGAATGAAACTGTATATCTTCTAAAAGAAAGAGAGAGAGAATTGATAGTTTTTATAAGCAGAATATCTTCTTAAAGATAATTGATGATTTTTATTATAATAAAACAGAATATCTTCTTAGAGAGAAAGTTGATAGTTTTTATAAAAATAAAATAGAATATCTTTTCAAAGAGATAGAATGTCTTCTTAGAGAGAGAGTTGGTGGTTGTTATAAAATAAAAAGTAAATAACTAACTTTTATTTACTTAAACAACTTTGTTGTTAAAAAAATAGGTGTTGTCTTATTTATCTCTAAAACTAAATTCTAGGTTAGTTTTTTATTCTATAGATATTTTCTAGATATTACAAGTTTTAACACCTCTCGAAGACAATTATTTTGCACCTCTTTAGGCAGAAGTTTTAACACATCTCTATAAATGAGTTTTAACACTTTTCTAAGAAAACCAAACTCAGTCTCCCCATGATATTAAGACCTCTCAAACAATGAGAAAAACACTCTTTAAAAAGTAACAATGAAAGCTCATTGGGTATACTTCATAGAGTGAAGGATGTACAATGGTTTGAACACAACATAGGTCACTAGAAGCTCTATAGTTGTAGATATCATATGTACAAGGAACAAACATCTTTTTTCACACACAAACTTGTTTTTTTATTGATTTCTTTTCTATATCTCGTTCTTGTTTCTTGTTCTTCATCTTCAAGGTCATTATATAACCTTTACAATAGTGACTGTTGAATTTGTATTCTTATATGCTTGAAATGGAAACTTCTGCACCGATGAATATTTCACCTCTTCAATGCATATTCTTGATCGTTAAACCATTTGAAAACTTTCCATTGGTATACTAAACTTCAATGTCAAAACTTAATGCATTAATCATAATTTGCATGAATATAGTTTTGCACTTCATCTTTTCTACCATTAGACACTATATAAGGTAACTTTAACTTTAATGTGGTATTTGCGTCTTAATCACATATTTGAACCTTTTGAATTATTTCTTAATTTGTAGAAAAATGAACGTTGAAGCTTTAACATATTTGCACTTGAACTTTCCACAAACTTGTTGTTCATCATTTTCATATTAAACACTCTATATGGAAACTTCTCATCTGAATGATTTTTCATGTCTTGAGTGTATGATTATTGTCGTTTATACTTTGAATTCATTCTGTATTTGATTCCTTAATTTCTGAAGCTTTAATTTACTCTAATAATCTTGTACGCAAGTTCCACTCTATAGTTTCTTTAATCGTCTGCTAGATGCTTTATATGGAAAGATATGATGTACTCATCTCTTCTTATCTCGAGTATTTATGTGTTAATGGTTCTCTTCTAAAATCTTCCACGTTCGTATTTCTTTGATATTAAAGCTTAATTTTTCTTTAATCATAATCTTGCAAATCTCATTCTCCATTACTTCTTCAATCTTTTATAGACGTTTGAATAGGAAATATTTGTTTTAATAATTTTTGCGCATCCAGGAGTCGTAAACATTTCTAGAAACTATTTGAACATGAGTGACAATGATAATTTATATTAAAACACTTGGGTCAGTCAAATTAATCATCATTTAAATATATGGGTATCTTTGAGACATAATCTTTTGAATTTCAGAATTATAAATATTTTTTATTCCACAATTCCTTTATTAATATATATTTTTCAAAAAAATTCTAAGTTTGTATATTTTTTACATGTTCGAAGCAATCAAATTAAAATTCGATTATATCAAATCACAATTTCAAAATTCATCAGAATTAGAATATGTTATGTTCTTCGTCCAGAACATTGTATATCAAATTAAGCAACATAATTTGAATTAATCTTTGATTTATTTAAATTAATTTTTTCCAGACAAGTTTCAAAAATATTTTCAAATCATTAGAAACCAATGATTGAATATGAGCACTGAGTTTAGAGACTCACTATCATGATAGATTGTCTATCATGATAACAAAAACTTGATCATCTACCACGAAGGTGATGGGCAGATCGTATAGCATGTTTTGTCTCCAAAGAATGTCTCACAATATAATTTGTTGTAACCATATGCTACAGGTTCGTCTAGTTTGACATCGCACTGCTGGATCGTTTATGAATATTGAGATCATTTGTCAAGCACATCCTAATGGTATCATTGAGTACATTCATCGCCAGTGGATTATCTATTGCTTTATTTTTACATGATCATCCAACAGATTGAATCTTCAAATTGCTTATCATTTAACCTTTTATTTCTGCACCCAAGTAAGCTTTATTGTATCCTTTAACTAGTCTTATAGTTTTTGTTATCATTATAACTCATAGACTCTCGTATCATGAAATTATCTAATGTTTATTAGATTATCTAGTTGGTTCTAAACCATTTAGCATCTTAACAAACATGGACTTAGCTCTTGAAGTCAGCCTACCCAATAGGCCAACTTATAGGACTAATCCCCAAGAATCTAAAGAGATAGAGAAAAAAAGTTAGTGACTTATTAAAGAAGGGTTGAGCAAAAAAGAGTCTTAGTCCTTGTGTTGTTCCCATGTTGTTGGTCCCTAAGAAAGACAAGACTTGAAGAATGTGTATAAGTTATCGGGCAATCTACAACATTACTATAAAATAGAGGTACCCAATCCCTGGTTAGATGATATGTTAAAGGAGTTGCATGGAAAAAATATTTTTTCCAAAATTGATCTTAAGAGTGGTTATCATTAAATAATAATTAGAGACAAATGGAAAACTAGTTTTAAGACCAAGTTTGGTTTGTATGAATGGTTAGTAATCCCTTTTGGCTTGACCAATGCCCTCAGCACCTTCATGTGATTAATGAATTGTGTTCTTAAGGATTTCATCGGTATATTTTTTGTTGTCTACTTTCATGACATTTTTAATCTATAATAGGAGTATAGATTAGCACCTAGGCCATCTTATACAAGTCTTAGTTATTCTAAAGGACTACAACTTCTTTGCTAACCTTGAAAAATGTACCTTTTGCAAAGAAACTGTAATTTTTCTCAATTTCATGATTTGAAAAGATGGTGTTCATGAGGATCCAGACAAAATAAAGGCTATCCAAAATTGACCTAATCCCAAAAGTGTAGGAGAAGTCTATAGCTTCTATGGGTTAGCTAGTTTTTATAGAAGATTTGTTCAAGACTTTTTTATGTATTTGTTCCCCTTAATTAATATGAACTTGTTAAGAAGAATTGTTCTTTTGTGTAGGGTGAAAAACAAGAAAAATCTCTCCAAAACCTAAAAGGTAAGCTAACACATGCACTTATTCTAGTTCTTCCATATTTGTCCAAACTTTTAAACTATAGTGTGTGATGCCTCTAGGGTTGGCATGTGTGTTGTATTAATTGAAAGTGGACATTCCTTTCCATACTTTAGTAATAAAACTCAGAGGAACCACCTTGAACTATCCCACCTATTCCATTATATTACTTAGTAACTAAAGAATTCATCATCCATACAGACCACAAGTCACTAAAGTACATAAAGGGGCGTGGAAAAAAATAAACAAAAGACATGCTAAGTGGGTAGAATACCTAAAGCAATTTCCTTATGTTATCAAACACAAAAAGGGGAAAGTAATATAATAGTTTATGCTTTATCTAGAAGATATACATTACTAGTCTCATTGGGCACTCATATTCTAGGATTTGATAACATAAAGGAGTTGTATGAGCATGACATAAATTTTGCATCCACATTTGTATCATGTCTCAAGAAGTCTTTTGATGAGTTCTACTTTTCTGAGGAGTATATTTTCAATAAACGAAAACTTTGTATACCCCAAGGATTCATCAGAAGGCTTGTTCTACAAGAAAGTCATAAGGGTGGTCTTATGGGCCATTACGGGGTTGATGAAACCATAACTTCTTTGAAAAGAAAATACTATTGGCCACACACGAGAATATATATCTCAAAGGCATTGTTCTAAATGCATAGCTTGTCTACAAGCTAAGTTCAAGATATTGCCTCATGCACTTTATACATCTCTCCCTCTAAATAGAGCCCCTTAGGAGTATATAAGCATGGACTTTGTCCTATGTCTCCTAAGAACCCAAAGGGGCTATGATTTTATCTTTGTGGCACTGGATCTTTCTAGCAAGATGGATTATTTCATACCTCCACAAAGTAGATGATGTTAGATACATCTCTAGATTGTTTTTTAAAGAAGTTATCAAATTGCATGGTTTACTTAAGATTATAGTGTATGATAGTGATGTTACATTTCTAAGCCATTTTTGGAGAACTCTCTATGAAAATCTTAGAACTAAAATCCTATTTTTTACCACATGTCATCCTCAAACTGATGGCTATACTAAGGCAGTAAATAAATCTCTATCCACTTTGTTAAGGGTTATTCTAAAAGGCAATAAGAAGTATTGGGATGAATATCTTCCTCACATTGAATTCTCTTATCACAGAGTAGTCCACAAGACTACTAATCTTTCTCCCTTTGAGGTTGTTTATGGTTTCAACCCTCTCATACCTCTTTATCTATTACCCCTTCCATATATAACTTCTTTATTTCATAAAGAATGAGTGTTTAGATCATATTTTGTCAAGAAGTTCCATGAGAAGGTCAAAAACAAAATTGAAAAACTAACTAAATAATATATAAAATACAACAACAAAAGGAGAAGGAAAATAACTTTTGAGGAAGGGGATTGCATATGGCTACACTTGAGAAAGGAAAGGTTTTCCTCTCAAAGAAAGTCTAAAATCAGGTTGAGAGGAGATGTTCCATTCCAAGTCCTCCATAAAATCAATGATAATGCATATAGGCTATATCTCCCACTGATTATGGAGTCAACCCCATTTTTAATGTGTGCGGTCTTACTTCTTTTATAGAGGCTGCTAATTACAGGGATGAATTATATCGGAGTGTGGATCCTCTTCAAGAGGGATGGCCTAATAGAGGACCATCTAGGAGACTACATATTGGACCTTTGAGAAGGTAAATGGCTAGGAGAATTGAAGAATAAGAGTGTTCAAGAAGACTCTTCTCTTATAGAGTATGAATTATTAGAACTTTTTTCCCCTTTCTTAGACTTGTAAAAAGAAAGTAGAAGTAGAGTACTTTATAGAGGTATAGGTATTTTCCTTTGTAATTAGTAGAAGCATTAAGTGTGCCTCCAATTAGGCCTTAATTAGGATTTGATTAGATGATTGAAACCCTAGCTCCCACGTCAACTTAGGCCACCTCCAATTAGGTAAGAATTGGAGAGTCAAAAACCTATATGGGAAGTCCAAATTCAGCCAATACATACTCCTCCAAAGCTAGCATTTAAAAAGGCTTGTTTTTGCAAAGAATTACTAGATACGGGACATTAAGAGTTGTCAAACTTCAAGAAATATGCAGAAGCACTTTGTAATTTTAGTCCTACATTATTTAGAATATTAAGTGCAAGGGGCTTATGCATCTATAAATAAGATCCCTTGTACTCTTTTATAGCTTACTTTGAAATGAGAATTTGACTATGCATATTTGTTAGTCTTCTTGCTCTTTTGAGGACTAAAAAATGGGAGTATTCTCTTAAGATCTTCTCTAAGGAACCTTCCTTAGAAGAGGAACCTCAAGTTTTGAGATTCTTTTAAGAGTCTTGGAAAAATTCTTGAATAATTCTTTATGATACACACACACGAACGCACTCACGCGCGCCCGCACGCTGCATGCAACACGCCTCACGCTTGCACGCACAAAATAATTGTCTAATTAAATGGACTTTATTCTATCAAAATTTTGATTTGAGTAAGTTTTCTTTTCTTTTAGATCTCAAATTTTCTTCTTCTTTTTTTCATTTTTGTTGCGTGGGTAGGGTTATGTTGTTGTATGTGAAACCTAGCTAGAAAAGATGAATTTCTATCATCTGGGGTTGTAATGATGTGCTTGCACTACCATCAATTTTAGAATTACCAACACATGTGTATTTGTCAATAAAATATCATTACCAAAAGATTTAATTGACAGTAACTACCAATGAATTTTACCAATTGATCAAATTTGTCGCTAATTACCTACGAATTTTATCGACAAATAATTGATGGTAAATTTACCAATGAATTTACTGACGGATCCAAATTATATAATAATAATAATAATAATAATAATAATAATAATAATAATAATAATAATAATAATTAAGATAATAGTAATAATTATATCAATTATTATTATTATTATCAATTATAAATTATTCATTAAGAAAATAATAATAGTAATTTATATTATTATTAACGAAAATTATTATTAGTTTTTGTAAGACCATAGAAATTTGTTTTAGCGTAGTAGTATTTAAGGATCTAGAGAATAGCCCTAAAGTAGAAGAGATATTAGTAAAATAAAATCTAAATATTTTATTGTTAAAATGAAAAGTTCATAGTAGGAAAGTCAGTTGTTCATATCTTATTTTTATAAAACCACCATCTTTCTAGAATAAATTTTCTTTTTTTCCTTTACCTTCTGTCTAGAATTTTGGCTGCACCTGTCATCAGACTGACGATCAGAGGTCATCCTTATGCTCCTAGCATCGAGTAGAGTAAGAGTGTCCGATCAGATTCTTGAATAGAGTAAGTTCATTTTCTGCTCAATTTCCTTTGAGTCAATCTTCAAATGTTCTTAGGTACTCTAGAAAACAACTTGCATGTGATCTTTAGGGCATTAGTAGGGGTCTTTGTTAGTTCATGGTCTTAGTGGTGTAGTCTGATCATTGATCAGAGCTCTGTGGTGCAGGTTAGGAGATCCTCTATGATTTTTAGGCTTTGGGAGCTATTTTGGAAAGTGCTCTACTTTAATTCAAGTAAAGGAAGTTAGTTTCATGTTTTACACTAATTATCTTCTTCATATAGAACTCTAGGATAGACAACTTGAATATGTATAAATGATTGATCATCAGTGCTCAAGTTTTTTTCTTGCAGGTCTAACTAGTTCTTGAGCACTGAATGAACTTGATTGTGTGATTTGGTGTGTGATTAATAGACTTAATTCAAGTTGTGGAATGATGGTTGAATGTGATAATATAAAAGATATATGAATTTGGTTTTGTTAGATGAAAATAATTTAATATGGTTTTGATAAGTGTATTGAAAAGTTTTAATAAACTTGATGTAGTTTTAGTATTTTAGATTTGATGTTGATAGTTATTCAATAGAAAAATGTTTGAGATGTTAGCTACTTTAAACTTGTTATGATTGTGAATTGATTGAGATAAGTATAAAAATAATTGATTCTTTGATAAGATGTAGTTTCTTGTTAGTTATTAGTTGCATGAATACAACAAGGTTGAGATTGAATAATCTTGTAGATTGTGAAGTTTTTGAGATACTAGAAATTGGAAAGTTTATGAAAGTATGAGTGGAAAGTCGAGATGTATGATATGATTTAAAATAGATGTGGTCTCTGATCGAGACATAGTATTTTCAGGAAAGAAAATACCTGTGTCAAAATTTAATAGAATGTGCATTGTCTAAGGATCTATTAAAAAATGATTGATATCTTGACTCTACTAGTATTAGGAATCAAATAGATGAACAATACTAGGTGGTGAGAATCGAAGGAGGTTCGAACTGTGTGACTACAAATTGAAATATGGTTGTCCAGACTAACCCTGTTATACAAGATTGTTAATTCATTATTGTTGATTCATTGATTGGGGGTTGTGTAAATTCACGATTTGGAGTTGTATGACAAGTGCATATCACGGGGTTTATTCAATGCATGAGTCTTCTGGAAGTAGAATTGAGTCTGTCTATATTGTTTGATGTCATGAGTTAAGATTGTTAGATGAGTTGGATGAGAGATGATGTGAATGGATTGTTATTTATTAAATGTTATGTGTGTGTGTGTGATCAATTTAGATTATATGAGAAATATTTTAATTACTAGCTTACCTTTTTTTGTTTGTGTTAGTGTGTTTGTTTTTTATCTGTGATAATTATGTTATACACGGGAGCAAATAATGTTGTAGATGAGCCAATTGAGGATGCTCTTAATTGAGCTTGCTGCAGAGTTTCTTTAGATATTTTGAGAAAACTCTTCATTATGTTCATATGTAAATATATTTTGTTTTAAAATCCCTATGAAGGGATGTAATTTGACTTAAACTTTTATTGGATAGATTGTAACGTATGTATGTAGATATATGTATGCATGTTTTAATCACTTATTAGAATATACTAGTGTCAAAAGTGGGATGTTATAGTTTTATTATTATTATTATTATTATTATTATTATTATTATTATTATTACAATTATTATTATTATTATTATTATTATTATTATTATTATTATTACAATTATTATTATTATTATTATTATTATTATTACAATTATTATTATTTTATTATAATAATTATTATATTATGATAATTATTATTATATTATAATAATAATTATTAGTATGGTGATAACAATAAAAATAATAATAATCATTTTATTATTAATAATGATGATAGTCATAATAAGAATAATAATAATCATAATACGACCAAATAAGTTTATCTAGTATGGTGATTATTGGTTTAACGTGTACTCATAGAACTTAGGTTTACTTCCCCGTTGTACTAGATTGTTAATAATATTAATAAAAATATTAATGAAAATAACTTCATGATACTAAAGGTTTTTCTGTTGGTAATTATCAATTGATTTTTCTATCTGTAATTACTGATGGACTTTTTGTCATTGCAATTTTGTCAATAATTTCTATTCATCAACAAAATTTTGGCATTATTAACAACTTTTGACCATCGGTAGATCCAAAATTTCTTGTGGTGTTAGTTGTCAATTTCAGTTTTCTAGGGGCGTGTTACAGAATATCTAACTCGTCCCTTTTTAGAGTAATTCTTTGAAAGGAAAGGTTTTAAGTTAAGGGAGTTAACTTGAGATGTTGTTTTTAATGAATTATGATTTTAAGAGATTTTTTTTTTCAAATATGAATTAAAACCTAGATTTCAAACCATTATACAATGATAATTTTTATTTGATTTTGATTGAGAAAAAGGTTGATGGATCTATTTTTGTGTATATTTGATTGAATTACAACTAATGAATTGTTGATCATATTTGAATGTGTTATTGGAAATATTTGATTTTGACATGAGAGCTTAAATTTGATTTTATTTGGATAATACTTTATTTGATTTTACTTTAGGATTATTATTAAATTTGAAAACCTTTTTTCATTCATTTGATGAGTTTGTTATTGAAAAGGCTTCATGTTAGAGCAAAAGTCCAACACCTTGTGATTTTGATTAAGTGTTAAAAATAACTAAATACAAACATGATCATGCATAATTGTTTATAAGAGGAATATTTTTCAAATAATAGATCATGTAAGGCGCAAGTGTTATAATCTTCCTTTACGTCTCATTAAGCATTTATATGATCAGATGATATGAGCACAATCTAGGTTAACCTTGTACTACAATATATATATATATATATATATATATATATATATATATATATATATATGTTTATTTTATATTATAGGAAATGTTTGTTGCTTCCGTTAAACCAAAGAGTTTTGTTCAAGTTCAAGTACAAGTCAATATCAAGATCCTTTTGAGCACAAGATAAAGCTGATTTTTTGAGCAACTTCCTAAAACAAAGATCGTTTCAACTCTGACTCAACTATTTGCCTTGTATGATGTGCACTTTTACCATGTGTTGGTGCAAATGCTATGGTACTTAGGGAGATAAGTGTTGTTAGCGATCTAGTATTTTTGTGTATAGAAGAAGAGAGTTTAAAGTTGAATGGAATACATTTTATGCAACATTCATATTCAAGCTCATCAGATGCAGAAAGGACATTTAAAAGAGTTGAAGTTGCTCAATAGTCAGAAATGGTATCACAACGGATATATTCTTTAGCACTTATATAAAAAGGAGATTCCAAGAGAGGCTAACTGAAGGAAGGTAGCAGCAGCTAGCTCCATAAGGGGGGTTGAATGGAGCCTGAACTCAATTTTCTAAAAACAAAAACCACCAAGACGGATTGTCTAAGGCAAAAATATATAAGCACAGATGAAGTAGTTTTATACTAATTCACCCTAATCTCTTGGGCTATGCCCAGTTCTCTCTTGAACAAACCGTTCAAGAGGTTCCACTATTCAGAAAATTGTTACAACGAGCACACAAACCTCTTCAAGTTTCAACGAGTACACAAACCTCCCCAGGTTATATGAGTACACAAACCTCCCCAGGTTATATGAGTACACAAACCTCTCTAGGTTATAACGAGTACACAAACCTCTCCAAGTTATACCAATCCCAATCTTCCCGTGAGATCAAGACCACTCAAAATTGAAAGAAAACGCTCTCAAAAGAGAGAACAATCAAAGCTCACAAGGGTTTACTTTACAATGGTAAAGAATTACACAATTTTCTCACAACCCAAAATTCCATATACTCTCAATAGTAGATTTACAATAGACACTCAGTAGATACTCTATTTCTTCAATGTATTGTCTTATGTATTTCTCTTTTTTTTTTCTTTTCTTCAACTTGAATATTATTCCTCCATATGTAACTTTGTAGAAACTAGTTGTTGGATGCTTGAAAGGGCAATCTTAACCCTGTAATTGTTGAAACTAGTCGTTGGAAGAACAACTTATATTCTTGATTTTGCATTAAAATTGACTTTATCTACATATAGAAACAATTTAAACAGCACAAGATATCTTTGATTTGGACCAATTAATCACGTCTAAATACTCCATCATAATTTGAATAATTTCCATTATGAACATATAATTTGAACGTTAAAGCACAACATGCTATAAAATCGGATTTTGATATTTTTGTGAAAGACACTTTAATTTGTTTTTCATATTTAGAAATAAATCAAATTCATGTTGTGTGTAGAAAAATCATTTTGAATTGTTTCTATATTTAGCTATAGCAACATAACTGTCAAATCTTAATTTCAAAAACTTTCTACAAATACATATAGGTAAATAAAATATGCTAAATCAAATTAACTTTATTTTAAGCAAAACTTGATAAAATCATAACCAAGGTGCAGAGAATGATTTAATCTCAAAATAAAATTGAAAGCAGATTTCAAAACAGATTTAAAAAATTTACTATTTTTATATTTATTTATTTTTTACTTTCCTCTTCTTTTAATTTTAAACAAAATTAATATAAAATATCATAGTAAATAAATACGTACAAAATTTTTGCAGTTCATCTGTACATACTTATCATTCTTAGAGGTTTGTGAATATTACTATAACAGACATGTCTTCAAATACAAACATATACTTGGAGTGTTGTTATCATCAAAATTTTATTAGATGATTAGACCATCTAAAGGGACTTTGGACCATCTAATGATTCAACAAGGAAGACTACAAGCTTTGAAAGATAAGATTAGAGGACTTGTACTTAAGTAGTTTCTTAATCTTTAGATGAACTTGAGAGAAGTACATATGTTGAACTCGAGAGGCATTGGACGAGTTCTAGAAAGTATATGTGTCTTTTGGAGTTTCTAACTACAATATTTAACTTTCAAAGTGCACATGGCATAGTTTGACTCATCCACTTTACTCTTCAAGCTTTCAAGAACCTTTTATGTCCATTGGAGAACTCTTTTAGGTGTCATCCACATGACTTCTCCAAGTCATCATTGTTTTTCACATGTAATAATTACGTCTCCCTATATTTATATGTGAACTCCCTAATTTTAAGGGGTTAATATGTTTTATCATGTTTAGTGAAGTTAACTTTTGATTAGTGTAAGGCACAAAAAGCTTTTTTAAATAGGAAAAGCACACGGCCCCTGCACCTCCATTTCCCTTTTCTTTTTCTCTCCTTCACTCTCCCAAGTTCTTCTTTCTCAACAATCTTTCACTCCATACTTCATCTGTTTCAAAATCTGATCAAGCATTGTAATAGCTTAGGTGTCTTGGGTTATTACTAACCGATCAGAATCTCAAACAAACTAAGTTCCTATTTACTCTAAAGATTCCTTATTCTCTATTTTTCCTTAAGTTTTTGTCATCAATCTTAGTAAGGATAGTTGAGAAAAGTATTTCTCTCAACTTAATTAATATTATACCGAAATTTGGTTTTGTTTTGATAACTTATTCTAGATCCCTAGAATTTTTTATTAGTATCTTTGTCGAGTATTGGAGGAACTGTTGTGGAGATCATCATCTCAAGTAAGGGAAGCTAGTAACTTGTTTTTATACCAGTTGGTTACATTCAAATAGAACTCTAGGATAGAGAACTTGAATAAGTGATTCTCATTGCTCAAGTCTTTCTTGCATGTCTGAATGGTCCTTGAGCACTGAATGAGTTTGATTACTTATCTTGATTTGATGTGATTAATTGACCTGAATTGAGTAATGATGTTCAAAAGTAGCATGTGAAAACTTTCGATTGCTGTTTGACAGATTGGACATTACTTGTGATAAGACTTTTATAGGTATTATCTGTAGATATGTCTTTATGCATGATTGATTGAGGAATTGTATTTGATATTAAGCAATTATATAAAGTGGTGAAGTTATCTTGAGATTATTGGAATTGAAATGAAAAGTGAATGAATAGATAAATAAAAACTGATGATGTATGATACGAATTGAATGTGATGTGTGTAGGCATAGTGTTTTTAGGAAAGAAAACATATGTGTTGAGAAGTAATAGGATGTCCATTGCCTAAGGATCTGGTTAACGATTGATATCCTGACTCTACTAGTAATAGGAATCAAATAGATGAATGAATATTACTAGGTGGTGAGAGTCAAAGGAGGTTCATATAACTGAAACTGCAGCTTAAAAGAGGGTTGGTCAGGACAATCATATGGATTAACCTATCATATGATATTAGTGGTGATGAGATGAGACACACAAATTAGGGAAGGTAGTATGACAAGTGCAACTCTTGGCGTCTATTCATTGCACGAGTCTTTCAAAAGTAGAAATGAGTCTGTCTATATTATGTGAAGTCTTGAGTTTGATGATAGATGTTTTAAAATGATTGTCATGTGTTAAATGATGTATACCTGTGATTAGTTGAGATTAATTGATATATTTTGAATTACTAACTTACCCTTTCTTATTTGTGTTGTGTGTTTGTTGATCGTGTTATACACGGGAGCATGTAATGTTGCAGAGGATGCTGTAAAAGATATCTTTATTAAGCCGGTTATAATTTAATTAGTTATGTTTTAATTCCCTATGAAAAGAGAAATCTTTTGAATTACAATATTAGTGAATGATTGGTATATATATATATATATATATATAAATATATATATATATATATATATATATATATATATATATATATAT
>Ga0209700_106372_pt1 | contig 18388 bp, 8 predicted proteins | sample SiratroredBW_FD_187528 | JGI IMG/M metagenome (GOLD analysis project Ga0209700, IMG submission 187528) | Root nodule microbial communities of legume samples collected from California, USA - Siratro red BW (SPAdes) (version 2) | ecosystem: Host-associated > Plants > Roots > Nodule | place: USA...
GGTTTTTCATTAATACCAACTTTCTTGCCTGCAATTGTGTCCCAAATATTGTGAGTTCATTAGCAGCTGTAATGGACAAGGGCAAAACAAAAGGATGTGGTTGTTTTTTTTGTTTTTTTTTTTTTTCAGGAATGTTTTGTTTACAAAACGTAGGTAAATAAGGTTGTTGGTAACCGGTGAAAAATCATGCAGGACACGTAATTGAATGTCAAATTGACGGAGTAAACAACCAAGACGAAAATAAAAGATGATAATGAAACTATACCACTCAGTTCATTGTATCTATTTTTTTTAAAAAAAAAAACTTGTTTATAAATAACTGTCAAAATGTAATTGACTTTAGACTCTTTTACAATGAACAAGGTGAAATGGTCTTGGGTCATGTTTCATAGGGTTTTTGGGCTGGTTTTAAATTTTTTTACTAGTTAAAAAAGTTTGTTTTATCTTAGTAATGTTTGATAAATAATTTTTTTATAGTAATTTCTGTAAACCTTTTTTAAATAAGATAAGTTGTATGTTTATTATTTGATTGCTTTTGTCTCATAGTTCTCTCTTTTTATTTTATGTTATCTATTTATTTATTTTTAACTGTACATTAATTAATGCAACAAAAATATGACATTTACTTAAATATAAATTAATTTTACTTAACCTAAAATTTGGTTGAAAATATTTTAAGATATAATATAAGATTAAAAATAGAATTTTATATATATATATATATATATATATATATATATATATATATATATATATATGTGTGTGTGTGTGTGTGTGTGAGAGAGAGAGAGAGAGAGAAATTCAAACTACAAAAATTATGGTCAAAATAATTCATTTACAAATAAAAAAGTTCAAGAGTTAAAATATAATTTTGGAAAGCAAACATGATAAATACCTCAAAATTTATATTTAAATCTAATAAAAAATTATATAAAAAATACCATACTAAATATTTATAATTTAATAAGTTAACTTAACAACTTTTAACTACTAAATATACACTTGCTTTAAGCAAAATTTCCAATTTTTTATTTTTTATCTGGCTCTGCAACTAATTTTGTCCAAGATAGCCTTAAAATGTAGTTTTCGAAATGAAAGGGTGAAAAATGAAATGACATGGTCTAAAATACAATAAATCAATTTCGTCTTTTGTATTTTGATTTCTGTTCGCGTCTTTTTTTTTTTTTTTTTTCGTACTCGTTGACGAGGGTGCATGTCATTGTTTGGTGTGGGGAAACGAACGAACACACAGCATCAACTTGAGCCAAGAAGACAAGTGATTATTTCCAAGTTGATATATATCACTGACCGACCAATGCAAAATATCTTTTTCTCAGTATAGACCCAAGTACACATTGACGTATATATACCCCTCCTGTTACACATTTATTATATTTAGATTATTCTTTTAAATAAATATTTCAATTTAAAAGACGCTAATTAAGATAATTTTTAGATGAATATAAAATGTTTTCTGAAAAGAAAAAAAAATACTCGGTTTAACCTTTAACCCCGATTATGAATCATGTAACCTAGTTAAAAGAGCTAGACGGAAGCAGATGGAAACGAGAGCTGGAATATCTTATACAAACAAGAAAGAAATGAAAGTGAAAAATATAATGGATAATATAGTAGAAATCCATCATGAGTTTTGTTTTTTTTTTTCAAAATTGTATCGTTAGTTTCTGTTTCATTTTGATAAGCAAATTTTTATCATTAATTTCGATATTTGAAAAATATATAAAAGAACATCTAAAAACTATATTTATTTTTTATGAATCTAGAAACACTATTTAGTTGACCGCATATAAATCAATCACAAACTATACGGCATCTATCAGTCCCCCACCCCGAAATTTTAATTCCCCACCATTACTTTTGATGTTTGAAATGAAAATGATTCTGTGTTGACGTGGTTTTCTTGATTTTGATCACAAACAAATACATACACGTTCGCGTCTTTTTATTATGGTATTTTATTTTAATGAATTAAAGTTTAATGTTAAATTAATTTGATTATATTTTTAAAAAATAAATGAGTTATTATAGATATAGCAAGTATGGTTTCCCTCCCTCCAGATTGGACAGTATTTCACTTTTGGAATCCCACTTACTTGACTTTGCATCTGTCCTCATTCCTCTCCATTTTCTTCTGTCTGCTATTGCCATTGCCTAACTCAACGCAAACATACACGAATCAATCAACTACTACCAACTAATCTTTTTTCTAATAGTAATTCAGGAAAATAAATTGTATTTCGCAAATCCAATGCCCCACCCTATAATGGGAATCAGATACACCCTCCAGTTTCATCGTTACTTAATTAACTAACACTAAAAACTTACCACCTGTCTACGATTCGGATTAAAAATCATTTCCAATTTGGTAAAGTTACCTCGGAGCTATTCTACATGTTTTTCTTTAATCCATCAATCACGGTGATTTTCTTTTAACGTTTAAGGGTGAGGCTCAATTCACGAATATTTTTTTTATAAAAAAGATGAGTATAGGGAGAGGGAATCCTTGTTCCTTTGACCCATCTCTATGACCTATAATTAGATAGATTCTTGATGAACTAATATTAGTCATTCATTATATTTTATTCCAAAAAATTTAAGATCCTCTAGTGGTTTATATCTATCCACAGTTTCCTTTCCAATTCATACATATCATTTGGGACGAATAATTATCACAAAACAAATTCAGTATGGATATATATGTCCATAAATAACTACTTCAATTTTAATCTACATTAATTAGTGATTTAACTAATTGTTCTCATTTAATTACACGCTTACACGTACTTCAAATAATTCAGCTGTTTCAACTAATTCATTGTATATTGTAAAAAATAAAATGCTTCACTTTATAGTTGAAGTCGATTATTAACGTTGCAATTTACTTATAGGACTGTTTTTTAAATCCTTCCAAAATAAATTAATTCTTTTTATCTCATTTATGAAAATAGCCCGTATAGTTTAGTTTTTTCGTAAATAAAAAAATTTGACCAGACAATTTTCTTTTAACGGAATTAACTACATTTAATTCATTTGCGTGCTGATAAAAAAAAAATCATTTGCATAAATAAAGGTGCAAATGACGAAGAAAATTTTAAGACTATAAATGTGCTATTGTATTTACAATATGATAGAAAGTATTTAACTTAATGTTACTAAAATTTAATATTCATTTGTTATTGGTAAAATTTAATCATATCATCTTTTAAATTTTGATAACTGATATGATTGCAAACATAGTTTTCTCTCTTCAAAATATACATATTTTTTTTTAAATGCATTCCAATAAAAATTGAACTAACTAGACGAGATACTAAGTTTAAGATTTTTATCTCGTAATGAACGAAAGCGTAGAATCCAAGTGCAGAAAGATTTCCAAAGATGATAACAAGTGGCACCTAGGCATAAGAAGTGGCAAACATCGAAACTGTCATCCAAAATTGAGAAAGAGATGCCAAATTTTAATTTAAAATAAATTAAAACACAGGAAGACATTTCTAATATAAAAATAATAGACGGAATCGAAAATTGTTTATAGCACGCATTAGATAAAATAAAATAGAAAAATATTTAACTGACGAGATTCTTCTCTCTCTTTTTCTTAAAATTATATCCATACTTTTTTTTATAGTGAAATATTAATAAATTTAGTTAACAATATTATATATTTTAACTTTCATTATTAAATTCTTAAATATATTTCATTTTGTTTTTGTTATTGAATTTCCTTTAGACTTCTCTGTACACTTAAGTACTTCTCACATAAAATATATAAGAATGCATCATCTCACTTCAAAACTTAAAAAAATCAAACATTACCTCATAACATATCAAAACATTCAATAACCACCATAACTAATTTAAGTGAAACAAACTATGAGACATATAAAACATAATATTAATCATAATTACACAATATTAAACTCTTTAAATTGAACTTAAATTATTATTTTTTTAATTACAATTTTTTAATTTATCTTAAATGTCAAATGGTTTAAATAGTTAACGGTCACTTCAACAAGAGTTCCAATTTTTAGTTCATTTTAATCTATTTTTATATTGCTCAAGATAAATATAAAGGTGTTGTGTTGATGTATGCATATATTAACATTTTTAAAATAAATTGAGTAACTTATTCAAAGTACTACCAAAATAAATTGTAAGATAGTATAATTCATATCTCTTGTCATTTATATTAAGTTTAAATATATCTTCAATTGTATTTTTAGCTCACAAGCATAAAGTTTAACTAAATTATACACCTATTCACATGTTATAACTTAAAATTTAATTCCATTCAACTTGTAATTCAATTTTATACAATTCAATTTTATACAGGTACATTTATCCTTTAATAAATTTTAAATTACTTTAATAAATTTCAAATATACAATAACCATTCAACCCATCACATACTCTTACTAATACTTGAAAAGTACAAAGATAAAATTCACTCAAAATCATTCAAGTGCATGTAATAACAACAAAACTATCAATTTTTAAATGCTTAAAAAGTCACAAGTTATCAATCAAATATCATAAACATGCAAATTAAAACTTATTTAATTTCTCTCATCTTGGTCTTTTTTATTCTAGAAGATGCAAGGACTTGAAAAAAGGGCAAAACAAAATACCCTAAAAACTCTTTGATCGCCTCACAAGAGAGAATAACCATCAATCAATTCAAAGTTAAAATATAGGCTCAAATTCCTCTACTGCTTCAAATCCTAAAACATGTAAAAGATATTTTGGAAGAAAAGAGAAAAAAACTTATTCAAAATTACAATCTCAAAATAGATGGTATAATTTTCTTATCAACTATTGTGAGTCCAAAATAAGAATAAAATGGAATAGAAATGGACTTCGGAAGCTTTAGAGAGTAACGAGAAAACAATTATAAAAATAAAAGAGTAAAAGAAAGAGAGATAATGATGATATGATTGAGGAACTTTCAATTGTTGTTAACATCTCTTTTATCTTCCAACTAGTCATTCTTTTTCTATTTCATTTTTCAGCTGTAGGATAATAAGTTGAAAAATAAAATTCAACCTTTTTAATATCCGTAATATACAAAATTATATCATCTTTTAATTAATTTACATTCTCATTTTAAAACACATTAACAATTCCTTACATTACATGCATAATCAAAGTGATATCATACCTTATTTGATGCCCAAATCATATTAACTCACCGATATTTTTTTAACAAATAGATTGGTTCTAATAACTTGATTAAAAAACGAAATATATTACTCGATATAAGGATCGCGACCTCAAATAAGTAATAAATCATTTAAACCCAATTCAGAGTATAAATAATTATAAAAAAATAATTAATAAAATTTGATTTCACATTATTCTTTATCAATTATTTATTTATACTTTAATTTCACATTTATTTAATTATAATTTATTTTTTATATTAAGATTAAAAAAAACATATATATTTTTCTGATATTGATTTTTTTTATAATACAATTTTTTTTTTATTTTGATTTTAATTCTTTTAATACTAATAAGTCATCAACAAAATCCAGACTATAAATTTGTGGGTTTTTTTAATTCAATTTTTTTTCAACTTTATCATTTACAGTTAATATAAATTGTGAATTCGTAATAATATTATTTCTCTATTCTAACATTTGGTTTTACTAAAGTTAACGAAATACACTCATCTGAAACTCCTGTACAAAAGAAAAGACTTTTAATATAGAAATCACTCTATGTATATCACGACAAAAGTTCTAACCATACATTACTAAAATCGTTTATAATTAAAACACATGCTTTTTACATTAAAAAAAGTAGAATATTTACTAACTAAATTAACTTAAACTGATATTCCCTACCGAAGTAAAGTGTAACCTTTACTTTGTATTATCTAGCAAAACATTGTCTTGTAAGATTCTAGGCATAGTTTTTTTCTTTAGTTAACAAGTCCGAGATAAGCACAACTGTCCTTGATCGTACGTACGTAAAGCGATGTGGAAAGGTTAGCGTTGCATCCTATTCTTACCCTTCTTTTCTACTCTCTGTAGGTCCACAAAAGATCCGTTCATCACAACAGTTACCAAGATCGGACGGTGCAGAGTCCAAATGAGTGGAGTAGCACGTGACACACTCTCACACACACTCTTCCCTCACGCTCGCATATATATATATATATATGCGAGCGTGAGGGAATATATATATATATATATATATATATATATATATATATATATATATGAGTAAAGTGTTTGTTTGTGTTGGGGAATGCGTTTCTCTCCCATTTGTGTGTCTGAAACATGACTAATAACGTCCCAGCCTCTCTCAGAGATTCCTCTCTTACCTGCTTCCACAAAGCAGCAATCACACTCTCACAACCTTGGCGTTTTTTCCTTGGTTTCTTTTGAGGTTTTTCAAGAAACTCGCACACAAACACTGTATAAGCAGACTCGCCTCCTTTCTCTCCTGTTTTTGCAGTGATGGGTGGCAGTGAGGAGAAGAAAGTGAAGGGTTTTCCGGGGAAGAAAGAAGGGTTCCGAGGAGGAGTGCCGAAAGGGTGTTTGGCCATAAAGGTGGGTCAAGGAGAAGACCAACAACGGTTCGTGGTGCCGGTGATGTACTTCAATCACCCCCTCTTCATGCAGCTTCTCAAGGAGGCAGAGGAAGAGTACGGCTTCGATCAGAAAGGAACCATAACCATCCCTTGTCACGTCGAGCAGTTTCGGAACGTTCGAGGTATCATCGACAGTGAAAAGTCTCTCCTTCACCACAATCACGTTCGCTGCTTCGGCTTCTGACCAACCAACACAAACCTTTTCCACCCTCAATTGTAATCTCGCCTTGTAAATTCTCAGCTTTTATTTTACTTTTGTTAGTTGAGTGGTGATGACAGTGTGATAGAGATGACGACAACAGAATGTTACATCTTCCTCTTGTAATTACCTTGTTATAGTTTTGCTGGCAATCTCAATGGAAAAGAGATGCTTTTTTCTTTTTCTTAATTTCTAGAAGGATTTGTGGCCATTAATGACAGTGGAGAAGAGTTGAAAAGAACGCATGTGGGGCCCAATTTAACGACTTCTATACACCTTTCTTTTCCGTCCCTTGACGATGTTTTATTTACCGTACACTCTAGTTAGGTGGATTTTTGGTGGAGAGAACTAATTACACTGCGAATGCTACAAGTTTCTCTGTTGTCCCCTTCTCTTCAGAAGCCTAGAATTTTCTGTCGTTAGCCTGAATTTTTTCTTCCTTTTTTGTCTTATGGTAATTATTAGTTACACGGATATTCCTCCCAGTTAACAGTAACTGGTAAACTTTATTTTACTTAGGAAAGAATGCCAAAATAATACTCCCAAAAAAATCAATAATAATTACTTTGGGGAACTTCTTCAGCCCATAAAATATCGCAAATGCCTGTGAACAGTTGAAACTTGAACACGAATATAAACCATAGAATGAAATTAAATATGGGGTGTGCATGAAGGAGAAAGATTACAGGGAAAGGGCGTGGACCATTTCTAAATGCAGCCGAACCCTATGATTTCTTCCGAATGAATGGTGGGAGTAGGAAAAAAAAAAAAATTAATATCTTGCCTCCTTTGGGTATTACCCTAGTGCAACAACTTCATAATCTATTATCACAGTTGGTGCTTTTACTGGAATATTTTAATATTTTTTATATGATAAGATCACTTGTATCCGGATTCATCTAGAAATAAATAACATCTTTATATTCTCGGTCTTCTTTTGTCATCGATGCAAAGATATTTCGTCAATTACGTTAGGTTTGTTTTTAGCAAGAGTTCTCCAAGTTTTAATAGTTTTACTTGTAAGATAATATTTTATTTTGAGGCTTATAATTAAATAAGATGAAAACGATATGATAATCTAGCTTTGTCTATTGATTATCAGTTAATAGTAATTTCTTGCCTAACTTGCCTATACAAATGTGAATTATGTCGAGACAATGATTTTTTTACGCTTGTCATCAATTAATCGGTTAATTCGATATCTGCCGATATTTTCAGATGTTGAGATACATATAAATAGATCAAAACTTTATACATAATGAAACTTCGAATACTTATATACTGTAATGTTATTATATACCGATCATTAACTTTAAGTGTTGAAGTATTTACAAGTAATTCCTAAAAGATTTGTGTTACAACCAAAACTAATAAATTTTTAAAACTTAGAAAATAACAAGATCAAAATAACAGGTGGAGTTCAGTAATTATATAAGCTAGTTATTGTAAGAAAAAAAAAATATATATATATATATATAATATAATATAACAAATAAACTAAAACTGTAAATGTTTGGTGGACATTTATGTTTGTATTACTAAGAAACAAAAATATATGCCTAAGGTGCAGTTGAAATAAGCAACTACCACATAACACAGTTGACAGAATTGTCCCCTTTAATCCACACATGACGTGAAGTGTTTGAATATTTTAATACCCATGTGTGCCCCTTAAATTTTGGTCCAATAACAATTCTTTAAACTAGCCTAACCTAAATAAATACACCATTCCTTAAACTAAAAAAATTCCTCTAATTTCTTCAAACTTAAATATAAATAAAATTATTTTCTTTCACACTACTTAAAAAATAATAATTAAATGCATTTCATATTTTCATATAATAAAAATATATTTTTTGAAATTCCGTTTTTTAATTGTAGTAACAATAAAAAATATTTTTTATTATAATTACTAAAATAAAAAAATATTATTAAATTTATAAAAATATGTCCATAAAAATAATTATAAAATAAATATTTTTTTTAATATTATTATAAATACTTTTTTAATATAATAGTTAATTAAATTTTTTAAAAATTATAAAATTTTAAAAGAAAATAATAAAATAAGTTATATTAATAAGAGTAAAATTAATGAAAAATTGTCTATATTAAAAGTTGTTATAAATAATTCTTTTTATTAATATGTATAGATACTTAAACCTAAAGATGAGAATAATTTAAAATAATATAGAATCTACAAAATAAAAAATTATTTATATTTGAATTTATTAATAATAAATTTCTATTTATATTTGAGATGAGTCGAATTTATTTCGTAGTGCTAAATTAAAAAAACAAGCTTAAACTAAAAAGAGGAGGGCAAAAGCTTTAATTGAGTAAAATTAAAAATTATATCACAAATCAATCATTTTAAAGATGAAACTAAATTTGTAAGAATGTTGAAATTAACTTAAAGTTTTATAGATATTTTTATCTAATATTTTTTAAGAGTGATGTCCTTGAATTGTTTTTACTTTATAAGAAATTGATTCTCACATTCTTTTATTTTTCCTTGAAACCGCATTAAAAATTACTGAAATCCACTTTTGTTCTCGTAATTTTATTTTTTGGTTCTCATAAAATTTCATAGCATATTTAGTGTTTTATGTTTCTAAAATTAAGTAATCATGGTTGAACCTAATATATCATTTATATGAAGTCAATATTATGGTCTTATAATTAACACATGGTTATTAATATTGTAAATAGTTAACTAACATTGTTATTATTGACAAACTCATCAACATTTTTTATTGGAAAATTTAGAAATGTAGTAGTAGTAGCTATGTTCTTTTAATAATAGAAAAATAGATGACCAAATATTCAATTAATTTTTTCTAAGAACGAAAATTACTTATTCAACAAATTATATGAGCCAAAATTGGATTTAAACTTTTCAAAAAAGAATTTGAAAATGATTTTTAATTTTGAGAAGACATTATCACCACCTCTCACCTTTTTAATGTGAATATTTCAAAGCATATAAATTATGTGCATTTCTTGTTTCTTATCAAATAAGGGAAGATGAGAAAGAAAAAAAAAGGAAAAGAATGAGAGGAAAGGTGAGAAATAGCACAACAAAATCAATATGTAGGGCTTATGAGATCTATTTTTATATTTATTTTCAAATATGTTTTTGCAATAAATGAATAAATTAATATTAATAATAGGGTATAATTACTAACATATAAAATAATATTAGAACAAAAAATTTTCTCATCAGTTCTCTCAAATTCTCTTTAATCAAATGATGTCTATTTCCACTTGATTATTTTCATTATTTCCTTCAACTCCTCCAAATTAAAATGTAAAGAGAAGACAACGGAAAAATTTATCCAAATATTTATATTATTATTAAAATAATATCAAGATATTTAAGGTTTTAATAATATATATTAAACAGAATAACTTTATGAAGAGTTAATTTTGAAATAACTTAATCTCATCAAAATAAAGTATTTTTTTTTTCAATTAATACTTCTATTATATTTATTTTATACTCTTTACCTTTTTAACTTTTATTTTACTTTTTACATCCTATGTTAATTTATTTCAGGGATTTCCTGAATCATTAAAATATACCATCTATAATCTATTAAAAATATGATATGAATTAGACTGAAACAGGAGCCGTTGGTCCTGTTCATCTAAGATGAAGAGGCCTCCCCAAACCCACAAAATAATCTAAGATATTTTTCAAATATTTGTTACGGGTGTTGATAACCAGAATCATAATATGGCATTTGAAAATGAGTGTGATTAAAGAGGATAGTTTTTTATAATAATATAATATTCTGGAAAACACATCTAATGCTTCAAGTTAATTGAGTTAATTAGTGCAGTAAGAGGAAAGTTTTAAAGTAGATCAGTGGGCCTAGAATTTTGTGCAGTCCATGTTTAGGGCAGTTACTTTCTGCACCACATAAATTATAAATTGTGACCAGCACTTGTAATCTTTTTAAAATACCAAAAATGCCATTAGTGTCATCAACAGTATTTCGTCATTGATGGCATGCTCTAATCTTTAATGATGTTGCGTGATTTAATTTCTTGGTCTTTGGTGTCTTTGTATGTCACAGAGGCAGTGACAGTGTTTTAGCAAAACAAATTATCATTAAGATGTTATTATGTTATTATTAATATGTGAAATCGCGACACTTATATTTATTAGTAATGACAGTAACAATTTATAAAGGGAACGGTAATTTTGTTTTGTGAAGAACTGTAACGACAGCAGGAGAAGCATCCACACACATAAGAAACTGATTTCAAAACAAAAATCATAAGGACATTTCTGACATTTAAAAAATTTATATAGTGCGGGTGTACGCAACAGCCTCTATTTAGGCACTGTTCTACCTAACTCTCATTCCCACTTCTGTTCTGACAAACTACATACACATTCTTTATGCACCTCTATAATATCACTGTGCACTTTCATATTTTATAAAATGTCTAAAATAACCTTTATTAAAAAGTTGAAGGCTTTATAAAAATAAAACAAAAAGACTTCAGAGTATATTCTGTATTGCGGATTAAACTTAGATTTTTCGATTTGAAAGTCATTGTTAATTTCGAATTGGGGCAATAAAAAAAGAAGTAATAATATATTTCGGGTTGATCAATACAGAAATAAAAAACGAAAAAAAAAAATAATTTCAGATTGGACTAATCAGAAAATTAAAAAAAAAAATAAAAATTCAAGATTAAACTATTCCGAAAGTCAAAACAAAATTTCCTTGTGTGTTCAACTCTCTCTCTTTCTGTGTTCAAATTATTCAATCTAGCTCAATAAAAAATGACTTGTGTTACTTAATAGATAAAGTTGAATCCAACTTAATTATATTTAATTATATTACATATAAATTACGATTATAAAATTATAATTATCCACAATCCAAAACAAGATGAAGCTTAACAAAAGAGTTTATGTCGCAAATGAAGACGATGATAAAGTGGATCATCGAGTACAAATTTTAGCTTTCAACCTTTCGTAGGTCGTTAAAAGAAATTATTGCATATCTATACATGCATGTGATCATCATTATTTTGAATATCGAGGTACTAAATTTTTGAGTGAAGTTGAAGAAAATACCCAATATGTAAATATGAACTTACTTTTCACATAAGTTTCTAACAAACTTGCACAGCTTAAAGTATCATCGGCACGTAAACATGTGATTATATAGTACGGATTATTAAAGAAAAAAAAGGCTATTTTTACAAATTTCCTTTTGTAGACCAAGTACTAACGAATGGTTTCCTCAAATCTCAATTTTATATAATTTTGTAATTGTTCTTATTTAAAAAAAAAAATTAACATCGTGTTATGTTAAGTAATAATATTAATAAATGTTTGCATCAGGATTTTATGAGTGTAGAAAATCCACATCTATGAATTATTATGAGTGTTTTGTACATTTGGCATTCGTAAAAAAAATATACTCAATATTAATATGTCAAGACTTTGTGATCTTGTATCTTATGGGAAACAAAAGAAGCTTAATGATTAATTATCTGACAAAGATATTAGAGAACACTAGAAACAAAAAGATAATTATGGTAGGTTAAGTCAACTTCCATACTGTATTTGTTTTAAGTTGTGTTTGGATATACATTATGCAAACTATGCGTCAAAGAGAGTACGTATAAATGTGACATTTCCCAAAAAGAAGAAAAGAAGCTATCTTCACTTAAATATGCCGACCAATTCATGCTCAATTACTGTGTGAGCATTGAATACCTTAAAACTCACTTCTTTTTGTTGGTTAAGAAGTTTTATTCCAGTTGGTGGGTTCAGTTAAACTGTTACACATATATACACGCACACCTTCACCTAATTTCTTCACTCTCACCCCTCAAAGAAAACGCGCTTTCTATTTGAACATCCGAAGCTCATTATGGAGTAGCTTAAAAGTAACTCCTAACCAAATTGAGACTAGTATAGAATATATGCATTTGCATGTTCTTGAATGCTTCAAAGGCAACCACATGATAATGACTCCAAGTTTTAAATAAAGGGGTGACACCATTAATCATGGTTGAGATGTGTTAATTCCATCACCAATCATTCAAGGGAATGTCTGCAGAAAGCAACTTCCCCAAAGTGATTTCCTGAATAAGTGGCTTATAATAGAAAGAGAGCTTAATTTATGGAAGCAGACCCGTCTTTGAATGTATTCACTGTCAAGCCCAGTGCTACCTTCTCACAATTAACTCAATTATAAAGAAAAGTTGATTTAATATGTTTGGATTAAATTGAGTAATCGAATTATCAATTGAATAAACAATCTTACACTTTATGTTTTGAATCAAAATATGGAAATGTTTAAAAAATAAAAAGTACAGAATTTTTCTTTAGACTAAATGCAAAAATCATAAATATTTTTATAATAAGACAGATTATACCACCTAACTGGCTTTGCCTTTTTCGGGGTTTGACTGACCGGTCATCACAAAACTGTCACTATGCTTGACCCTGTACCTGCACTGTCAATCAAAATTTGAAATGCTGAATACCACTTAACACATGACACAGACATAATAATAACCATTTAATTAGACTACTTATAGGACAAAATTGTTAATTTTAATTTTGCATGATAGTCAATTTTAACATATCACAATTATTTTTTTTTCTGCATTTTCTTAAATTATACATTTTTTAAATCCACTTCATTTTAATTAGTCTATTTTGATCCAGCATATTCTCACTCTTTTTCTCCTGTCAAACACGTGCAAAAGTTGAAAGGCTGAACACACCATAATCTAGACAAATGGTTTTACTTGAATAACAATCCTCTAAAAGTACGTATAAACACTTTGGCTGTATTGTTAGTAAAATGTACATGACAGAGAACAATTTTGACCCGAGTCACGTGCATGAAACTAAATTTAACACTTCACTGCACTGTAATGCAAGTTTCAGGAATTAAGTAAATGGTTGTGGAATTCATTTTCCTAGGTACGTGAGGTTGCCACCACATTACATAATACTACTGACAACAACGGACTCGTTTGGTATGCCAACTAGTGCTCCCTTCTCATTCTTCAATATGTTTCTTCACTTCTTAGATTTCTGTGAGCTTCTAAGTTTGAAACCTACATTTACACGTCCCTTTCTTCCTTACTCTTCATATTCACAAAGTATGCTCATGTTACATTACTCTAATTACTTTACACATCTTTTTAGAGCAAATAACTTAGAAATTTCAATTCAAATGATTGCATTTTTATTTCTTTAATAAAAAATATTACAGAAAATTATATATATTTCAATTTTCTGTTGAAGTGTGATACCTGACAAAGTGTTTTTCAAATTTTTTAGTAAAAAAACTGACTAAATTATTTAAAGTAAGAAATATGATTTGTCACGTGAAAGTCTGAAATGTCATTGAAAAGCTAGATTTTTTTTTTCGAGTGAGTGTAAGGGTAGAAGTTGCTCATATGATATATTTTCTTTTCCAAAATGAAGAAGACTTGTCAGATATTATAACACTGATAAAATACACACTTCATTTTTTAAAATATAAAATAACAATTTAAAATAGACAAAATTTGAAGGCCAAGATGGAATAAATAAAAGATGAAAATATACCATTAAAGAAAAAGAAAAAGTAACTTCAACCATAAAAGAGAGAAAAAACTATAAATAAAAATATTGGTAAACTTTCAAATTGACTTATTAACTTTGTATAAATAATAAAAGACTAGTCTCATTTATACTACTCAATTAAGTATTTTAAATTTTTTATTTTAGACTTTTTTTCTTACATACCTTATTAATGTATAGAGATATTTTAATAGAAATATCTAGATTATTCTAGATATAATCTAAAAAATCAATTTTACCTTTAACACTTCTTAAAATGACTCTTTCGATATTAACTCAATGTAGGAAGAAATTCAAAGAAAATTTAAAAAGACAATTTTATAAAAATATCAATAATATTTTGATCACTTTGTACTTTCAATATATTGATGGTGTTGTCAATAAGTTTTTTTCAATATGTGGTACTCGATCTTAATATATTTGATTCTTGTATGAAATAATAGATTATTTTTGAATTTAAGAACATTTTGATTATCTTTACATAGTGTAGTTAAATTAGTTATATGATAATATAGATGATTCACGAGTCTTTGAAACAAAATATATTATTAAACAATAACTTTGTATTTTCTTTCGTAATTGACAAAGAAACTAAATTTATTTTTTATTATACCAAAAAATACTTACATCGTCATTAAGAGATATCAATCTTTAAATAGATCTTTGATTATATAAATATTTGATAAAATAGTGTCAGATAATAACGAATTAACATTTTCTTTTATATATATATATATATATATATATATATATTTCAATTTTCATATTATAGAAATGTATTTAAAACTTTTTAGTAAGTTTCTTAATTAGAGTAAAAAACTGACTAATTTATTTAAAGTAAGAAATATGATTTGTCATGTGAAAGTTTGAAATGTCATTGAAAAGCTAGATTTTTTTTTTCAGTGAGTGTGAGGGTAGAGAGGTTGCTCATATAATACCTTCGATTTTCCAAAAAGAAGAAGACACTCTGTGTCAGATATTAGAACATTGATAAAATAAACACTTCATCTGTGTCTCTGTTCCAAATAAAGACAAAGTCCCTAACTCTTAAGTGGTGTTAAAACCGAGCTGGTTGGGTAAATCAGTTGAATAAAAAATCAGTCTATGTACTGTTTAAATATTTTGAGAAGTAAAATTTTAATTCAATCGGAATACAAGAGATCTAATTGAAAAAAAAAAAGTACATAAAAGAATTTAACCGATATTGACCCAAAAAAGGGTTCTAGGTTGTCCAGTTATGAAAACCTTGTATATGTACATAGAGAAAGATATATGTAGAGAGAGATAAACCAGTGTGCACGTACACATAGTAATTCAACTTTAGTCGTTATAGGGTCAAATTAAAAGCTTACAAAGAAGAAAAAAAAAACTGAAATCTAAGAGTGAGTGGATTTGACTGGAATGAGAAAAGGAAAATGATAGAAGAAAATGGTTTTGTACATGTTGGAATAGTAAGTTGTAATATGATACAGGCTAGCAAACAATACACGTGATGCATGGGTCGGGGACCAAAGAAAACCCCACGGGTAGATAACATCATGCGAAGGTGGCATAGTAATGACAGGACATGTAGGTGCAATTGCATGATGTGTGCATGCCCATGTTCTCATGTCCCCACCATTTTTCTAACATCGCATATTTATGGTCTCATTGCCTCGTCCCATTCCCTATACGTCGGGCCACCCCTATAAATCACACAAGACACTTTCCTTTTCACCTATCTCACAATTCATTTTTTAATCACTGCCACGAAACTCTTGCAGCTTCGAACTGGGAACCAACATGTACCCATGTGACTTTGGTGTCGAAGTTCGGAAGCAAAATCCATAAGCAGCCAAATCGCGAGCAGTACCTTCTACTCCATACCATCCATTCTGTGACTCTTATAATAATCTTATAAACCTCTCTTAACCTTAAACAATTACTTTAAGCACTGAAAACTCTGTAATTAGTTCCTCTTAATTTCCGAAGTTGCTGCTCTGCTCAACTTTTTATTGACACCCCGTGTTTCCCCTGTTTCAAGTTTTAGTATCTTTCGAGATGTATTGTAGTGAATGAAAAATGCTTTTTTCCGACATAAATCTATACCCCGTCTAAATGTTTGAATAATTTGAGGATGGACAAATCAAATCTTATCTAAAAGAAGATATATATAAATCTCAAACAAATTATAAAATGTGACACAACTTATTTAAAATTTTTGTGCTAATTTACTACAAGAGGAGATGCTAAAATGTCAAAACTACATTAACTACCGTCAAGTCTTCCATTTCACTCTCTCACGTCAACTTGATCATTTGTTTCACTTTCACTCTCATTATCACTTCCATGGCATTTTTCTTACTAACCCGTCTTTTTTCTTCCTTCTGTTACTCTCAACCAAGTACCACCAACATAATAGTCCCAAAAAAAATGAAAAAAAAGGACCACACCAACATATTACTAACAAACAAAAAGAAAAGCAAGTTGTCTCCGTCAACCTTACCAGCATACCATCCCAATCCGATTGTGGATTCATCCTTCTTGGCTAGCTTCTTCGCTTCCTCTCTCCTTTTCACCACTTAACCAACAAACCCATCTCATTTCTTCTGAAATTGCCTTTAAAGTATTCGCTTTTAGTAATAGTTTTACCGCCCCCACTTTAATACTCTCTCTTTCTCTCTCTCTCCCTCACTCACATTCGGATCCTTTTAACACCGCCCCATTATTGCCTTCTCGTTAATTACGGCAATGACTCGGCTATTTCGATCCAAATCTTGCGGACTGGTCGAGTTCAACGCTGCTACGCCCAGTCCAATTTTCCATGATGTAAAAAATGAGGACGAAGAGAATGAAGAAGATGAAGAGGAAGAAGAAGAAGAAGAATTGGACAGCGACGACGAAGACGACGACGATGATGATGGGGATGAAGATGTTTCAAGCAACCCGGTTTCGACGCCGTTCATCAGTTCAGGGTCAAAAGTAGGTGGTGTTGTGGATAGCAAAGGTTGGCGTGGTCATGGAGGCCAATCAAACCAGTTTGCGATATTGGATATTTTGGTGGCTGCGTTGAAGAAGTCGCTGGTGACTTGCAGTGTGGAGAGAGAGGATGTTTCTTCCTTGGATATTAGCTGGCCAACAGAGGTGCGCCATGTCTCTCATGTTACCTTTGATAGGTTCAATGGCTTTCTCGGTTTGCCCTCTGAGCTCGAGCCAGAGGTTCCCAAGAGGGTCCCCAGTGCTAGGTGAGCCTTCAATTCTCTCTTTTCTTCGTCCCTTATTCTTAGCCTTTATATTTTAGTTATTAATTAAACTGTCACAGAACATGAAGTTGGGTGATTGAAGTAATGCTGAAAGTTCCAATCAGAGGGTGTTGATTTATAATTTGCTTTGGCTTTAGATGATTTTGGTATTTCTGTACTTGAACAAGTTTGTAAATTTATGATTATTTTATACTCTTTTATGAGTTTAAATAAATTTTATGAAAATCAAGTACATAAATTAGTATTTTCAGAGAAGATGATTCAAACAGAATCTTTCAATGATCAAGGCAACCTAATGGCCTCTGTTAGGACAGCGTCTCTGTGTGCTGGTTGATGCAGGGATGTTTGCAATTTTGGATTCCACTGGAGTGTTCTGAAATGGAGCAGACATTGGGTTTCATGTCGAAGTTGGAAATTCTTGGAAATTTTGGTTTTCTGAAGTTGAGATGCCCTGGATATTGTCTGAGCCTTCTCAACATGAAAGATTTTGGCTTTGTCCCTTGGTTGATGTCTGTTCAAAGTTTTATTATTCAATGCATTTTCTATTGATATAAGTTGCTCGATAAATATGAGTCCACCATTGCTGATCACCATTTTCAAAATCCATGGTCTTGTTATTGTCGGTTATATTTTTATTGCCTCTTCTCTGCTCAGTGAGGAGGGAATTCAATTAATGTGAAAGGAAAGAGAAGCAAAAAAAAAAAAAAAAA
>Ga0209700_106373_pt1 | contig 18388 bp, 6 predicted proteins | sample SiratroredBW_FD_187528 | JGI IMG/M metagenome (GOLD analysis project Ga0209700, IMG submission 187528) | Root nodule microbial communities of legume samples collected from California, USA - Siratro red BW (SPAdes) (version 2) | ecosystem: Host-associated > Plants > Roots > Nodule | place: USA...
CCTTGGATCAATTTAACGGTAGAGATTAAAAGGCCAACAAAATGAAGTTTTTAACTTAATTATATTTTCCCATTATTATTATTATTATTATTATTATTATTATTATTATTATTATTATTATTACTACTACTTAATTTAATTTAGTTTCTTTATTAAACAAATATGAAATCAAATTTATCATTTTTAAAAATGTGATAATATGATTTTTTGTTTGTTGACAATAATGTGATTAGTTTTATAAATTATCATTACGTATTTATAAATTATATTATATGCAAATTAAACATGTTCATATTTGCTTGTTAATATTGCTAATTGGATAAAACTGCAAGAAAAAAAAATTAAAGGATTGGATTCAAAGTTTGATTAGTGTAAACAAATTAAATTAAATAAATAATAAAAAAAATAGCAATTACAAGTAATATTTGTAAAATAAAATTGTAATTTCATTTTTGTTTGGATTAAGCTTTGTGGTTTTACAATATGAAATGCGAACAGTCGTATATAATAATCTTAGAGTGCCTTTTGCTTCATGCACCCTCTTATTTCCTAGCTGCACCCCTATTGGTTAAAGCGAAAATACAAAAATTTCCTTATTGGTTTTACACTACAACCCTACCTTTTCTCCCTTCTCCTTCACCGCTTCGCCTAAATAGTATCTTTCACCACTTCTCATACATCTTTTGTTCTTGATGCTGCTTGGTTTACTAGTGGCTGGTTTGTGACTATTGTGTGTAGTAATGTATTTGCATTACCACTAGAAAATACTGGTTGTGTTCTCTGTCATAAAGTTCGTCATCATAACTTAAGTAATATCTTTTTTAAGTTTCTCGAACAAGTATTTTTAGAATTCTTCTCGATTGAGAATTCAAGAAGAAAGGATATGGGAGGGGTATCAAACAAAATGCATCATGTAACGATCATTCTAGGATAATTTTTCAGAAGCTCCGTTCTGGAACATAAATTTAGAAACACAAATGCGGAATTATGTTTTCAAATGAATATTCTAGAAAACTGTCTTAGAAATGACTCGCCAATTGTGAGATGGAGTGTTAAGCAATTATGGTGATATATATTTAGTTATGTATGTTATGTAACTTAAATGCTAAAATAATATTTATTGGCAATTATAGAATCGTGAGTTGAAGTTGGTATCATGGTAGGAAAATAAATAAGTTAGGACTTCGAGATGAACATATAGAAGTTGCACTGGAGTTATCAAGGTTAGGAGGTTTTGTTTTGACTAGTTACGAGAGATTATAGATAATGGATTATTACCTGTCTTTATTGAGAGGTGATATAATGATATAAATTCTTTCCATTTATTCACTAGTGAGGTGATTACCACACTTGATGATGTATCCAATTTGTTACACCTGTCGAACATCGATCAATTCTACACTTATGTAACTCTAGACGTGGTTAAAAAATACTATTTGTAATGTGAAACTGAATTAAAATACATAATGAATGCTTGTGTTTAGGAATAGGGTCGATCTCTTTTGTTTTTTTAAGACTCTTACGGCAAAAGCAAGTCTTGTTTATTAATTGATCAAGGAATTTACTGTTAATATGTAAGGTTAGACTCATTCACCTAAGGATTAAGGCTTAGTATTTTTGTAGGTTGACATTGACATTTGTTTGAAAAGAAGGTAAATGTTTTTACGCATGAGAGTGAAGTTTGGTGAAGTCTAACCTTAGCAATTTCATTCCAATTATCTTTATCCTTTTCTGCATTCCAAGTGTTTGACAAAAATACCTGAAAATGTTTTTGCATAAATTTACTTTCTCACACAACAATCAAAGTTATGGATATATTCTTTAGTATAATTTTGTTATAATTGTTAGTATTGTCATGTATTGCACAAATACTTTGGTTTATTACTTATTGTATTTGTAACTATTGCACCTGCCATTGGAAGCAAAATAAATCTTAACAAGTTTTTGACACCGTTGTTAGAGATTTGTGTTCCAATCAATTTTGCATTGTAATTTTTTAGACTTAATTCTTTTATTTTTTTTATTTTATTTTTTTTGTATATACATACATATATATATATATATATACATATATATATATATACATATATATATATATATATATATATATATATATATATATATATATATTAGCTAAAGGGATTAGGTTCCTTCCTTTTGCAAATAAGCAACATAATAACTAAGGACACACGTATTCATTCATATGCATGCATTAAGCGAAAAACACGACTGCTTTCGTTATTATATTGGTTCTGTTTATAACTTTAATTATTATTTTTTTGACAGATTAATAATTTAATTATGTTTACAAGCAAAAGCTATGTGGCTGCAATTATAAGATATTGATTCACACTGCTTTATAGCCGTCGAGTACCATTGAAAGTTATTAAACATAATATTCTATTTTCTTTAAATTGATCTAATTACAAGCTAATGAGAAAGTTTAAGCTAAGAAATATTTAATTTGTAATTTTTTTACTAAAGTTTGATGGAAGAAACTTTTATAGGTTTGAATACGATTAATAACAATATCTTCTTATGGATAGACATTACTTAGTTCAAAACTTTGATTCCAAGTAAATTTATAGAAGGAAGTTTCACTAAATTAAAAGTAATTTCGGTCAATTATCGTTAATACTTCCCTGGATTCAAGCTTATTTGGATAATGTCTTGCATCTTGTCTAAATCATAACAAAAAAGTAGCTTAACAAACAATCTAAGTGATAATCTAATCAGCAATTTAATGATTTATCTATATTCTCTAAGTGATCACCTAATTAATAATTTAATGATTGATCTATATTCTGAATAGGAAATTAGTTCAGATAAGTCAATAAATCGGCCACCTGTATAAAAATAAAAAATCATAATATTTTATTTCTATGTTCACTTAACATAGATTTATAGCTTTTGAGTTCATGGTTTGTTAGAGAAGAAATGTAATTTCTACGTTGAAGTCTTATTTTTCATTCAATTTACTTCAAGACGCCACTTATCTCCTTTATTTCTTAGTTGCTAGATAACTATTTTGAAAACATATTTACGAGTTATTATTCAATAAAAGTTTATAAGATTTGTTTTCTTCCAGGAAAGTGTCTTCAATTTTTATCTCGTTCAATATATCTTTTTCATGCTTACTTTTAGATTAAATTTTAACATCCAGTTAATGAATCTCCTAAGAAATATGTAGTTAACAACTAACTCAGAAGTTTATTTTTAAGCTATTATTTTATTTGACATCTTAATGAACTTAAATTTTTAATGGTATATTTAAAACAAACGAAAGAATATATAAAGAAATAATAAATTCATTTTTATTTCATTGAAGAAAAAGTAAAAACAAATAAAAAAGGAGAAAACTATTTCTTATTCAAATTTATTTTTATTTACTGTTTTTAGTTAAAGCTATTTTTTTTTTACTTTTTCAAAATTATATGAAAAAGCAACATCATATATAATAATAACAACAACACCCATAACAATAAAATTAAATTACTTAAAGAATAATTTAAATTTATTTTACTCTAAAATGAACAATATTTCTGTAGTGTTACTCTTGACCTAACTCAAATTCACTTTATAATTAACAAATAAAAAAATTATATTGAAAAGAGATATTAATTATGAAAAGAAAAATACATTTAGTAACTGACATTAATTATTACATCTAAATTTAAAATTTTTCAATTAAATCATAATTATTCATGTTAAATTTTATTAAAAAAATAATTAATCAAATTATTCATAGTTATTACACCGAATTGGTTTTATATGAATGAAGGGTTAATTAATATAACTTTTGTAGAGATGATTTATGCATTAAATTTTGAAAATACTTTTTGATTAAAAATTATGGTAAATTACATGTGGTTATTATCTACTTTTATAACATTTTTCAAACAATCCATTATTATTTAATTAGTTGTATCTATTTTGTTTAAAAAATATGTGAACATGAAATGGTGTTTTTTTAGGGAAATAATAATATAAGAAAACATTAATAAGAGTGAAAGTTGGGGCTGGTATTTTAAAAGAGAGGGTGAAGTTGAAGTATCTGGTGGGCGGTGAAGTTACCCGTGATGTCCAAATCAATCACCTAACCTTCAAAACTTTTCTTAATTTTCTCGTTGCCACGTTGCACCTTAGACCCTCACCCAATCAAATGCTATCCACGTCAAAACTTTTTTTTTCCTACATATTTTTATTTAGATAATTTCATTACAAAGCCACTTCTTAATTTTTTGTCGTGTGAGTTTCATTTTGTTATGCTCTTTTAAGATTTTTTATTTTGTTTTAGTGAAATTTTTTTAGAAAATTTATATTTTCATAAATTTTTGTTCAATTATTTTAAAAATATTTTTAGAATAAAAAACATTTTTTTTTATTTTTATGATTCAAAATATTAAAATTTATAGTATATCAACGTAATTAAATGTTATAAAGATCAACGCACAAATTTGTAAATGTTTAATTAACTTTTAATTATCTTAAATTTGTTTTTTAACTAGTTATAAATGTTTAATTAAATTTTAATTATCTTATATATTTAGATATTTTTAATTAAGTCCTAGTAAAATATTTTTATCCTATTAAGTATTTAAAGTTTTTTTTTATCAAAGTAATTTCTGTTTGATCTTGTCTTTAATGAAATAATGTTATTTTACTTTTATTATCTCATCTTCCATTCATCAATTAACTTATTCTTTTCCTTTTCAAACTTTTTTGGTTTATTCTTTTTCTCTCTGACCGACAAGTTAAATATATATGTATATGGATAAGTTAGACATAACAAGATAAAAACAACAATCACATACAGTCATTCCACAAGTTACTTAAAAAAATATAAAATCTATTTTAAACAAAATGAAATTTTGTAACAAAAAATTTAAATAAAAATAATTTTTATTTATGATATACTTAAATCTTAATTAAACAATTTATAAAATATGATCTGGAATGAAGATAAACTATTCAAATAAATTAATCTACTTCATGAAAAGGTTACAAGTTTTCAGAGATTGATATCAAGATTTTTAAATTGTAAATGTGGAGTCTCAATCCATTACTGAAACCTATTGGATTGGTGGCAACTCATTTTACTTCCTACGTGCATGGTCAGCAACCAAATATTCTCACACGTGCGCCCAATGTAAGACTCACTTTTTATCTTTTATTTTTATTTTTTGGGCAAATTTTTATAACTATTTTAGGTACCTCTTGTGACGGTTGACTAAACGCACACTGAGTTTGCATTTACTCAATAGCCTAGAAAGAGAAGCCAAACCTTTCATGATGGTCATGTGATGTGTTATTTGTACACTTTTGGTGGTTTCCATTTTGTACAAGTTAGTCAAAGACAACACACAATTATAAGCCAAGAGAAAAAAAATAGTATAAGACATGCATTTGATGGAGAAAATAATGCAATTATTGAGAGTGAAAACACCCAGGAAATAAAATATTGTCAACTCTTTAAAATTAGTTCTAAGGTTTGGGTTTTTTGGGTTTCATGGTTAACATAACTACTTTGATATGTTTCCACATTTATTTTGGGCTTTTACTTTTAATAAATTGTTTGGTCGTTTTGGTGTCTAAATTTGTCAGTCAGATTGTTTCTAACTAATTCCATCCAAGTTACAAAAAGTGTGGATAGAGAGTTATGGTTAACATTCAAATGAAATTTTGTAAAACGGGTGGAGAGGGAAACAGAAAATGTGTCTAAAGAGTTGGTAACAGGGTGTTTGGGGTAACAAATATTTTCCATTTTAATGAAGCTCTTTTAGCAAAAGTGAAGATCTGTCTAAATGTTGAGAGCTATAAATTAAATTAAATGGTTTGATAATTTGGTGTGAACTATAAAATTGGGAAAGGTGTTAAAATTTATTTTCGGAATGATGTTTGGTTGGGAGAATATACTTTTGTAGTTAAATACCCTATATTGTATTAAAACTCTTGCCAAAGAGATGAATCCTTATTGAGGGCATCATTATGTGTGCGAATGAAATCGAGTTGAATGGAGTGATTTAAATGGGAAAATCAATTGTTTGATTGTTTTCGAAGTGAATTTCTAAGATCATGTATAAATAAAAATGTAAATGATTTGAGACGGTGTAATGAAGAGAAAAATAGGATAATACATTGTCAATTTTCTTATAAAGCTATATTTAATTTATATTGTTCTGGCATTTCACATGATGAAATTTTTGATAAAATATGAAGTGAATAAGCATTTTAAAAAGCATTTCAAGAGTATTTCCTTTATTGATTAATGTAAATGATATAATTGATTTATATATCATTGATTTATTTTACGACAAAAATTAATTCTCTTCATACTTAAAATTAATTAATTGTCATGACTATAATCTGAAGCTCTAAATGACAAAGTTTCAATAGTACTTTTTTTATAGAATTATTGACTAAATTTTTCAAGTTTGATTTTCGAAGCTATAATATGAAGTTCTAGGTGACAAAGTTTCAATAGTACTTCTTTTATAGAATTATGGACTAAATTTTTCAAGTTTGATTTTCGAAGTCGGGATTGAAGAATTGGGTTGTTAATGATTTCAAATAAGACTTTTTGATTTCACAAATTGAAACCAGAAATTGGTGATTTGTGGAAGAAATTTTGAATTTAGTTTGTAATTTCGGTTTTGAAATTTAGAAATTTTGAGATTTTGTTCAAGAGAATTAAATCTTTAAGTTTGTTTAGGTGTTTAAATGAAATAGAAGGACATGAGTGATTAGCGTGACAACATCTGTGAAGAAAATGATGTGAAGAAAATGAGGGTTTAATTAATCTGTGAGCAAGAGCGAAAATGTGAGATAACCTGAATTGGGAAAGAGGGAAATCGAAGAAGGAAGCGAGTGTGTTACTTGAACACCAAGGGAACAAAAGTTCATGACGCGAATCTTGGCGGCAATATCACCCAGGACACAGAGTTCCACGCGGTCATTGAAGGAGGCATCATGAATCAAGTTGGTGATGTCGACCTGAAGGAGATTGACATGATCGACGACAATGGTGGCGATGACTTGATGGATGTTGTGGGGTTGTTGGAAGAAGCTAGGGACAGTGACTTTGTTGAGGGGGATGCCGCAGTACATGACAGTGAAGTTAGACTGACTGTATCGAATGACAATCTTGTTTGGGTTAGCGGCAGAGAAGAAAAGGCGAATGGTGAGGGTGAGAGAGGCCGTAGAGGGGGGAATTAGATGTTTCGTTGGAGAGAATGAGAGAGTATGTTTATGTGGAGGGAATTTCTCTTTATTTTTAATTTTTTTCATTTACCTATAGATTATACATGTTATCCACTGTATCATTTTTCTCGCCACTTAACATTCATAGGTAATGTATCTCTTTTTTACTTTCCTTCTCTTTTTAAGTGTAGTAATATTACCCGCCGAATTTTCAACATATAAATTTAACTTACATACAGAGAAAAGTCTGTGGGTAATTATCTGTGGAAAATAAAGCTTTTTCTTATAGTGTATTGTTAGAGTCAAGAAAAGGATTTGATTGTTAATTTCTGGTATTTTGATTGAATTTGAGTAGAAAAAGCATTGGATTAGAAGAACAATGATTGAAGCCTTGAAGGAGTGAGAGAAAAGAGTAAAATTTGAGCAGAAGAAACTAAGTTCGGCTCAACAAACCTGAACCTGGCACAAGAAAATCTGCGAGCAAGGTCAGAGAAATGCACCTAAAGCATATTACATAGGCCCAACTCATGTTGGGCTTCAGAAAATGGATCTTCAACAAAATCCAGTGACGCTTGACACACTTGACCTGGGCCGAGCACGAGCGTCGAAATTCAGAGTTTATTTAAGCTATAGGAAATTAAAATTCACTCTTGGAAGACAGTCTTAGGATTTCTCTTGGAGTCTTCTTCATATTCCAACTAGTAGAAAAAATACATACTTATTTTGGAACTGATGTAGAATGTCCTCCAAAACCGATGTAGTTTTTTTCTACTAGTGTCCACTGCACTTTTGCAAGGTTTAGTATTTTTAGGTTAAAATTTTCTGAACTCTTTTGTAATTGTTTTTGGTTTAATATTTATGTCTTTTCTTTCATTATATCAATATTTTAATTCTATACACAGTGCTTGTTATGTTCATTCATAACTCGATTATTAATTCTTGACATTAGAAAATATTTCTTGCTTCTAAATCCGAATTAAATTACCAAATGAAGACTTTGTATAAGAATAGAGTGAGATTCAATCGTTGTCTTAAGATCCTTGTAAGAATGAAAGATTCATTTATATAATTGGTCAAGGAATTGACAGATAATAGATAATCTTAGGCTCATATGCAGGAATTGGGGGTGAATAATTTTGTGGGTTGACATTGATTAATGATAGGAAAGAAAGTAAACATTTTAGTACATGAGAGTGAATATTATTGAAATTTAACCCTGACAAGTTCATCATATTATTATTAATCATTTTTCTGCATTGAATTGTTGATAAAAATATAAATGATTCTTTTAATTGTTTTTAAATTTATACACAACACATTAAATTATTGAATTGTTCTTAAATATGAATTTATTATAATTGTATTTATTATCTTATATTGTACAAATGCTTTGAGAATAATGATAATTTTATTACTTGTTACATTCTGACTAGTGCACTTGCCATCATTAGCAAACTTAGGCTAATAAGATTTTGGCGTCGTTGTCAGGGATTTATGTTTCGATATATAACAATTGTGCTTTTATAATTCTTTCAAATTCATTTTATTTTTAAATTTTCTTTTAATTTGTAGTTAATTATTTATTCTAACTAGTGGCTTTGAGGTTTTGTGTTCTTTTGTATATAAAGGTCTATCTGTACTAGGAAGACAATTTCTTTAGAGCTACTATTTGTAGATCTAGAGATCGAAAGAACTACATGAAGAATTTGCTTGATAAGAGAAGACAAGGAAATCCTATTCAACAAGTTGTTAATCACCATTTTCTCTTTTTTTAGGAAGTAAAGATGGCAAAAGCAAACCAAGCACAAAATCAGACTTAGAATCAGAGGGTGATCGTAGGGGACTCGATTGCTTATGCGATTAAAAAAGATTGAAATTCTTGAAGACTAAATAATAGAAAAATTGGAATGTTGATGCTAAAAGTTGAGTCGGGTGCTACTTTTCTAAGTTGGCCTTAAGATGCTGAAAGTTGGGCCAAAATGTTGGAAATTGCAATAAAATCCAACTATCCTTGGTGCCACTTTGTTGAGTTGGGCATGAACATCCAAAAATATATTCTATTTAAAAAACATTTCGCATTAGGGTTTTCATCTTCAGTCATAGATAATAAAAGTCAGACTTGGAGACAACTTAGGGTTTCTAGATTTAATCAACCCTCTTCCGTTATTCTTATTGGATCTTTGGTCTTCTCATGGGTATAGGGAGCTAAACCCATAATTGTTGGGGTTAGATGTAATCAGTTTGGTTTTATTTATGTCTTATCATAAATGATTTTCCTTCAGTATATCAGTATTTTAATTCTCTTGATTCATAACTTGATTATTTATTCTTGAGAGTATTGAAAAATGTATCTTGCAATCTAGATCTGAATTAATTTACCAAATGAAAGCTCATGTTTAGGAATAGAGTGTGATACATTTGTTGTCTTGAGACCCTACAACCAAGATCATTTATATAATTGATCAAGGAACTAACGGTTAATAAATAAACTTATATTCGTTTGCTGAGGAATTAGGATTGAGTATTATTGTGTGGGTTGACATTGATAATTGATTGAAATGAAGAAAATTGTTTTCATACTTAAGAATGAGATTTTGGTGAAATCTAACCCTGACAATTTTATTCTATTAATCTCTTACCCTTTTCCTATATTCTAAGTTTTGATATAAAATCCTAAAAGTATTTACTTGTTTGAATTTTGCATAACATTTAATTATGAATTATTTGTTGATTCTAGATTTATTATAATCGTTTAAATTGTTTTGCATTGTACAAAATACTTTAAGAAACAACTATATTTATTACTTGGTATATCAATGTAAGCAAGTTGTAAAAATTTGTTGAAAGAAAAATTATTTTTAACAATTAATTCTTTTAGAACTCAAGATATTTAAAAATGTAACTTGTTACTATTGTGACACTGTTTTTTATACTAGATAAGAGTGAAGCGATGCTTTAGATTAATTTAAAACTTGGAATTGACCTAAGGTTAGCCATAGCTTTTTTCAAAATTGTATATAAATAACGTTACATGTTACTGTGTTTTGAATTCATAGTCATATATATTTTTAAGTAATATAAGACCTTCAATTTAATTTTGTAATGAATTAACTTAGGATTAATTAGATAAATATTATATGTCTTTTATCAAAATAATTGATTAATGAAATATAGTTTGTTTATACTATATGATGTTTCTTTTTTCCTTTCATCACTTTTTTATTACTGTAAGTATTGTTATTATTATAACTAAAAGTTTGTGATTACTTTATCATTGTTATTATTATTAACGTTAAAATAATTATAATAATATATTATTACTATTATTATTATTATTATGATAATCACTACCACAATATTATTACTATTGTTGTCATCCAACTACATTTTATATTATTAGTAACTTGAAAATGAATACTTTTGTAACACACACTCCATATAATTACAATCTTAATATAATATGATGTAGTATTACTTAACAAAAGATTTATAAATTTAAAAATATTTCAACAATTACAAAACATCAATACATTCATCCAAAATGTAATGAGATATAGCATCCTAATCTCTTATAGGTTTAGATCCCAAACCTAGACCTGGACATTATACCATATACAATTAAAACAAAATTTCTGCATACATAATAAACAAAGAGTAAGCTATTGAAGTACATATAATAATATATAAATCAAATTATAATTGAGTCATATGAATATGATTATAAATAATTCCATAAGTTAAAATCTTATTCATTTTATTAACCATAGATCAACACATGGATCTATGTATAAATGATATTCAATAACAAATATCAATTGATGTCTTTGAAGAAACTCATTAATTATTTTTTATAATATATTAATACTTGATCCATTTTAAGCACCACTGGTATGCAAACCTCACCTTCATATATATTAGGATAAGTTTAAGGCATTCATTATCTAGGCACATATGCATGTGTTCCAAGTGTACAATAAAACTCTTATCTAGTTTCTCATCATCCAAGGTATTAATCTACATCATTTAAACACTTATTTAAGTTCTGATATTTTTGTTATGTTTGTACTTAATACATACAGTAAACTAATTGAGTCAACATACTATCTTAAGCATGAGACTTAAACAGCCAAATCCAACATACCATGTATCAATTCAATTAAATACATCATTTTAAATCTTTATATACATCTTCACATCATTAATCAGATAATCTCTTTAAAACTTTAACTTATATACACATATGTGCAATACTTATCAACTTTAAAACATATTGATTTCATCTCATAAAAGTCACTTGAACGATCCAATATTTTTTTATCAAAATTTAACAACAAAAAAGAGAAAATCAATTTTTGTTAGAATCTAGCTTGAGTGGGAATTATACATCGAGCGAGAAAACATCAAAGGACAATTACTATTTTTGGTTGAGCGATAATCACTTTCTTGAGCCACCAGAAACAAAATTATGTAGCAATCCAAATAGAAACTATCATGCAATAAAATCAACCTAAATAGTTCTCAACCATTCCAACACAAATCAAACACCAATATACACATGTTTCACATGTCATAACGTCAATAAATTGTTTCTAGCTTAAAATTAGCTACTTCAAACTTCAAATTGCAACATTATCACCTTTGGATTCCTAATCATACAATACTAAAAATCTTGTAAATTTACCAAAATTCTAAGCGAATAATGTTAACTCCAATTATCAACCTCAAATAAGATCAACCTATTCAAATAAATTCAAATAACTAGACATAAAAGAATTAACTTCATTTAATTCTTTAGTTTTCAAGGAATTACTTTAAAATATTTAAAAAAAGTTTGAGAAGTCCTAACTTGTTTCCAAGATGCCTCATTCACAAACCAAACATATCACTACATATTCAATTTAATAGAGATTCGTTTATTTGACTCTAATATTAATTATACTTTTTTTTTAAATTATGGCATTACAATACTTTTTGTATCTATACTAGCTTACTTTTATTTCACTACCAAAAATTGTGTATGTGGTGATGATTTTAGTACCGCAATTCTAAAAAGGTGTCATATTATGCTATATTGGTCGACACTTTAATGACTGCTACATTTTGAATTCAAAAAATGACGTTTACAACTGTCGCTTAGTAAAGGGAACCGCTTTTTTTCATCATGCAGTTTTCATTCCCTCCATGTTTTCGTTTTGCACGTTTTTCCCACCACACCAAAAACACTCTCGACACTAACTTCCAAACACTCTCGCCGTACTGAAAACTCATTTCATATTGAAAACACAATTTTCCCTCTACACACCTTTCATTCCCAGTCCATTTCATTTTGAATCCATTTTCATTCCCAACCTTTGATTTTCAAATTTGCCTCGTTTCGAACCCTAATACTCCAAACACACTCATTCCCATATTTGTATCGTGAAATCCTATATTTTGAAGTCTAACTAGTGAACCCTATCATGTTACCCTAAAAATTTCTGTCTTTGGTTTTGATTCACTCTCAATTGGAGCATTTGATTGAAACCCTAACTGATTTGAGTGTATTCAAAAATAGGTGACCTTCGATTGGAGCATTTGTTGCCCTCACTGACAAAGATAGGTAAGAGATTTGTGTTTTGATGTTTACCAGTTTTCATTTTCCATTTTGTTTGAAAGTCCTAATATGCTTTGTTTCGACTTCATATTAGCACTAACTATTATGTCATTTGATTGCATATATTCGGTGACAAGTTGAAGAAGTTAGCTATGACACTTCATCTAACACCTGAGGTATGTAAAGTGATCTTTATACTTGTAAATTTTTGCCCTGATTCTTTATGTTATAGAGTATCAGGATTTCTTGTATTTTTATATGTATTTGTAATTTTTATTGTGAATGTTGTTGAAAGTAAAATTGGTGGTGATTTTCTAAGTGTTCTAGGTTTTTGATTTTTTGAGTTGCTTAGTTTTATGTGTGTCAACTTAATGTTAAAATTGGGGCTTAGTTTCATGTAGCCATTGTAATATATACTGGTTCTAGCCTAAAAAAGGAATTGTTCTAATTTTGTCCTAAGTTGATTTGTTTTGTTAGTTGAAAATATTGGAAGGTAAGAGTAAATATCCTTGCACCTGATATACACAACAAAAAAGAGGAATGAATATGCATTTATGCTTTAGTCATCTGTTTTGTGATAAACTGAAAGCATGCACATGTAATTATTTTTGTCTACTATAAATATGTCGCTGGTGGTGCTTTTGTCTTATGAAATATGCATTATGCTTTAGTCATTTGTTTTGTGATAAATTGAAAGCATGCACATGTAGTTATTTTTGTCTGTGATAAATATGTTACTGGTGGTGTTTCTGTCTTATGAAATATGCATTATGCTCTAGTCATGTGTTTTATGATAAACCTAAAGCATGCACATTGCTTCTGTTTGTTATCAATATGACACTACTAGTGCTTCTGTTTGCTATTAAATATGCATTTTGCTCTAGTCATTTGTTTCCTAATAAACTTAAAGCATGTACATGTAGTTGCTTCTGTTTGTTTTTAATATGACACTACCAGTGCTTCTGTTTGTTATGAAATATGCATTATGCTCTAGTCACTTGCTTTCTGATAAACTTAAAGCATGCACATGTAGTTTCTTCTTTCTGTTATAAATATTCAATCTATAATTGCTTAATTTATGTTGTTATATGGATATAAATACATATTTTGGTTGGTACTGACTTAGCATACTTTTTATCTGGAAATAAATATCTCTTTCAGTTTGTTATATGGATGTTGGTTGGTACAAACTTCCCATAGTGTTCTATATTTAATAATGGTCATAACAAATGTCATATTACAATATCCAATTAATTGAAATTGTCATAATTGTTTTTATTGACAAATCCTTATGACAATTTCAATTAACATTACTTACTTGAAAAAAATGTGGCTTTATAAAAGTTGTTATATGGTGGATGTTGCAGCGGTTCACACAAAAATACCATTTTATATTTTGTGGTGCTCAAATCTATGACGATACATAGAACCACCAAACACATATAAAGTGGCAATGTAAATAACGTTGTAAACAAAAAAAATATCACCACATACACGATTTCTTGCAGTGTTTCAAAAATTTTACATATTTGTTTTTTTAAAATACAGAGTTAGAAGATTTATTTGTAAATAAATTAGAAACACATTTTCTTCTACAAAATAATTGTTTTAAAGATACACGAAAAAATTCTACAAAATTTTTATATATTTTTTTTTGAGAAATTAGTCATATTTTTCCAAAATTATAGCAAAAAAAGCTATAAAATTAAATTATATTATATAAGTTTAAAAGTACTCATAATATTATTATTATTATTATTATTATCAAATATTAAAAAAATATTATTACCAAATGTATCCGATAATATTTTATTAATGTTCTTTACAGTAAAAGTATTATTATTATTATTTTAAAATGTATGAAATTTATTTGATGTATACTAAACGTATGAAAATAAAATTGATAAATATTCTTATTTTACTTTTGTATCATTTTATTATATTTTGATCATCATACAAATTGTAATTGTATTTTTTGATCACATACAAATTGTAATTGTATTTTTATTTTTTGAAGTATTGAGATTTTACAACTTTGGTCTCTCAAGCATAACATTAACTCATTTATTTTTCGTTTTATTTATACCTTTGGTTTTCAATTTTATTTCATCCAATTTCTTCGTTATTAATTTACTCAAAATGAAAAATACTCGTTTATTGCCATAAAAGTTATAGCATTATGTATAGAAAAACAAATAGTTCATGTAGAAAACAAAGTCAAGAGGATAACTGAATACATATAATTAAATTTTTTTCCTTTTTCCCAGATAGTTAAAATATTTTTCATTTTCAAATAATACACTTTATTTATGCACTGCCGTATTATGTGCGGTTTATCACATTGAATATTAATTTTAAATATTTAAACATAATAAAAAAAAAGAAAAAATGTGATTGTAAATGAAAAAAAGAATGTAAGCAACAGAGTTGATCCAATAAAAATCTAACCTAACAAAATGAAATAAAAAATGTCAAAAAACTAAAAACATACAATTAATTTAAAAAAAAATACAAAACAGTAAATACTGTCTCACTGATTAATGCGGTGTTTGATAGCAACCGACCATATCAGGTTTCAAAGAGGAAAGGATTTTTTTCGGGGACACTTAATGTCTGTGACAACTTTCGTCTTTTTGTTTATTTTCTTAAAAAATAATAAGTATCTCACTCCGTGGTCCTAACGGCATCTTCTTTCAAAGTATACCACCCATATTTCGGATTTTTTCTCAGAAAAAAGCCAAAATTGATATAATAAAAAGTATAATAATAATAATAATCATAGTAATAGTAGTAATAGTAATAAGTTTAGTTACAAAGTTATCTAGTTATTATCGTTATGTCAATTTTATATTATTTTTAACCTGTTTATCAACTTTTCAGTTTTTACTTATTTTATCGGTCTATCAAATTTTAAGCAACTAATAACATGTTATAAAAGAAAAAAATGAAAGCAACGTTTTATAAAACAAGCGAAAAACGTGGATGATTGGATTATTTCAACATTTTCTGGTGACATATCAATATTTTATTAGACAACGTATGATAAAAGTATAAAGATTTAAATGTTTCATCATAAAATACTTGAAAAAACAGAGACCTCAATAAAAAGGTCCACAATGATAACAGTTGAAAGATGAATTAAGTCTAAAAAAATAGAGGGCATATACCTAAATGTTTAGGTTATTAATACAAAATTTACTGAAAGGTTATTTTAATTAAAAATAAATGAATGTAGTTTTCTGAAAATGGATAAAGAACATAATTGTTAAAGGTGTTTAGATAAAAAAATTACAAAAATAAAAAATAGAAGTCATCTAATAAATCATATTGTGATTATTATATATTTTTATTACATATTTGTTTTTATTTAGTAATATCTTATGAGATATGATTGATTATGTTAGGTAGGTATTGATTGTATTAGCAGATCTTGAACGGATTTGAAGGAATATGTAGGAAAAAGTTTAGGAAAACACTGTTGTATATATTTTAATCTTCTAAGAAATAAAGATGTGAATATTTTGTCATGGTATCAGAGCGATATTCATATATACCCAACATATTGAATCATGGCGGAAGAACCAAATGATGACAACCATCAATGGAAAACTATCTCACCTTACGACATAACCACTCTTGACAATCATAGTCTCTTGATTACGCAAGTACAATTGAAGGGCGAAAATTATGATGAATGGGCTCGTTCAGTAAGAAATTTGGCTTTATTGATGGTTCAATCAAGAAGCCGATGGATGACTTAATGGATCTTGAAGATTGGTGGACCATTAATTCCTTATTGGTGTCCTGGATTCGAAACACCATTGAATCATCTCTTCGCTCAACAATCTCACATGTCGAGATCGCACAGGACTTATGGAATGATATTCGTGACCGGTTTTCATTGGTCAATGAACTAAGAATTCAGCAAATAAAATCAAATCTTGCTGAGTGCAGGCAAAAAGAAATGGGCATTGTCAATTACTATGGAAAACTTAAACAGTTGTGAGATGCATTGGCGAATTATGATCAACTGCCAACTTGTAAATGCGGAGGATGCACATGTGATCTTGGATCAATTCTTGACAAGAAACGAGAAGAAGAAAGGGTACATAGGTTAGATGACACAGTATATGGCACTGTTTGTTCTAATATTTTGGCACACAATCCGTTGCCAAATTTGAACAAGGTTTACTCGATTCTAATTCAAGAAGGACGAGCACCGTGACATGTGGAAAATAAGACAGAGGAGAGGTAATGGCTTTTGCTGTTCGTGGCAGAGTGGATGGGAAAGAAAAAACAATGATTTGCTCCCATTGCAAACGCAGTGGACATGACTCAAATTCTTGCTTTGCACTCATTGGAGACCCCGAGTGGTGGGGTGATAGACTGCGCACTGACGGAAAGAATGAAGGTCGTGGTAGAGGATCGCAATCCTCGCTGCAGCATGGAAAACACAAAACAATGATTTGCTCCCATTGCAAACATAGTGGGCATGACACAAATTCTTGCTTTGCGCTCATTGGATACTCCGATTGGTGGGGTGATAGATCGCACACTGACGGAAAGAATGAAGGTCGTGATAGGGGATCACAATCCTCGCTGCAGCGAACACAAAAAGGGACAGATGAAGGCCGTGGTGCTGTACGGGTCAATGTAGCCCAGGCCATACCTGGAAGCTGAACCATAGAAATTACATTGGATGAGAATAATGCGAAATCTCTTGGGCTGAGCCATGATCAACTCCAGACACTTATGAAATTGCTAAAGGATCAAAATAATCATCCAACTGAGAAGATGACCAATGAGAACAATATTGTGGCTACCAAGACATTGGGAAAACAACAATATTATTTTTACTTCGCAAGTTCGGTATTCGAGATCTTCACACTCCAACTTGAGGGAGGTATTGTGATTATTGTATATCTTTATTATATATCTGTTTTTGTTTAGTAATATCCCATAAGATATAATTGGTTATATTGGATAGATATTGATTATATTAGCAAATCTTGAACAAATTTAAAAGAATCTCTAAAAAAAATTTAAAAAAACAATGTTGTATATATTTCAATCTTCTAATAAATAAATAAAGACGTGGACTATTTTGTCAAATCTTAAGTTTAATAGTTATTTTTGTTTAACTTTTTTTGATTTTTCAATTTATTATACTATTTTAAATATTTTTCATTTAGTCTCACTTTTTAAAATTATTATTATATTAATAGATGTCACTCTTATTCGTGTTGATTTACTATTTCTGATATTTTTTATATATTTCTTTTTTTAGTCTATCGTCAGTGTCGGTGGTTTGGTTTGGTTGCATTATGAAATTATTTGGGTATATAGAACACTCTAGAATTTCAACTTCAACGAATATCCAATAAATTCTCATACGGGTCTTCTACAGTACCTTAATATTTTTTGGTCTTCGACCCATAGACCCTTGGATCAATTTAACGGTAGAGATTAAAAGGCCAACAAAATGAAGTTTTTAACTTAATTATATTTTCCCATTATTATTATTATTATTATTATTATTATTATTATTATTATTATTATTATTATTATTATTACTACTACTTATTTTTATTTAGT
>Ga0209700_106377_pt1 | contig 18379 bp, 20 predicted proteins | sample SiratroredBW_FD_187528 | JGI IMG/M metagenome (GOLD analysis project Ga0209700, IMG submission 187528) | Root nodule microbial communities of legume samples collected from California, USA - Siratro red BW (SPAdes) (version 2) | ecosystem: Host-associated > Plants > Roots > Nodule | place: USA...
AAAGTTGAAATAAAAAAAAAAAAAAAAAAACGACAACGACCAGGTACACTGGTCGGGAGAATTGAAGATAACAAACACGTTCAATGTTTGTATAAATTATATAAAAAACCAAATAAAGTTTGAATAGAATGTTTAGAAGTTTAAACTAAAACAAAAAGGTGGTTCATAAAGCGAGAGATTCCTCTCCCCTTTAAAATAATATAGTACTATATTTCCCTGGCACCCATCATCATCAATAGACCAAAACCCCCACTAACGCACCGACCCTTACCTTCATGAATATGGCGTCTCCTTTAGGCACATTTTCAAACATATCTCCCCCAACGTGTTCAACTCCTGCAATATTAGGTAGCTTTTGCTTTTAAAACCTCTTTAACAGTTCACAGCTCATAGCCTCATAGTATACATTATTAAAAAAGAAACTCGACACTAATGTCAATTGACAAAGAAAGAAAATTGGACAAACTATTTGTTTATTGTCTTTGTAAAACTCAAAATTTACCAAATAACTCTATAGACGAAAAGAACATTTTGTTTTTTAATTTTCCAGAACCAGAGGATTGGAATGTGTAAGGATCATACCAGGATAGGAAGGAGCATCTTGAATGACATGAGGCAAGTCGAAATTGATGCCGTGGATATGAGGGTATTTGGAAGTGATCAAGTTAATGTTGATCCCAAGACCTCCACCAACATCCACCAGCCTTTTTATGCCCTCAAAACCTTTGTAGGATTCCAGAACCTTCTTCATCACCAGAGTGGTGTGATTGATCATTGCTGTGTTGAAAACTTTATTGAACCTCGAGTCCAAACGTGGATACTCAAAAGCATGAGTGCCATAAACCCTGTTGAATGGAATACCCCCCTCCCGAATTGCATCTTTCAGCTCAGTCCTAGTAATGTAAGAACACAGTTATTTCACTTGACAGTGACTCACAATCCATAAATCCTCTTGAAACATTTACTTCCAATGACATAATTTAGCAAATCTCATACAATCATAATACTGATCTAGCAAACCGTGCCTTGACTCAATAATGTGGCTTTATTGGTTTATTTTATCGGAAAGCTTATCACCCTCATTGAATTTAAACTATTGTCTCCCTATGATTAGCAAGAGAGAGAGTGAAATGAAGGAGTCAAAACTGACATGTACACCAAACAATGTAATTTGTCCAAATACTCAGTAAGTTCTGTGACCAACGACAAACAAATTCGACACAGATACCCATGACAAAATAATAATAATAAAGAGAGACAGAGTTTAACCAGCTGTGTAGGAAGATTTTGTCTTGGAGCAATGCCATCAAGGGTCCCAATGAAACTCCATCAGAATTGGGGGCAAAGAAGGTGGCGACGGGAGTGATGGTGTAGAGCCTTTGAAAGGTGGGAGGGAGTTGGTGGTCGGAAATGAGGGAACAGTTGAGAATGGAGTGAGAGGAGAGAAGAGCGAGGAGACGATCTAGCATTGAGGCTGCTTCTGGGTTGGTGCAAGAAATCTTGGATGCTATATCCTTCGCAGACAGCTTAGCATCTTCACCCGCTTCCTTCAGCACCTTAAACACACCCAGCTCCGTCGCAGTTTGTAGTGCCATTGATAGGACCACGGAACCCCCAAGCTGCATGGCACGCGAGAAGCTTTCTTCATCTTCCATTTCTTCTGCTTCCTTACTCTTCTCTTTCGCATTCACCCTTGAATTTGGCAGGCTTGCCATCTCCACTACACACTACTCTTCTTCTTCTTCTTCTGTATTTTTGCACAATATCCAATGAAGATAGATAGAGGCGTTTCAACCACGCTTTCTTATTGTTGCTCTTTTGAATGCTTTTTCATAAGATATATTTTACAAATTAAACAACTCTCTTCTTTAATTTTTTAGTTTTGAATAAATGATACCTGTTTATCTAAAGCAAATAAAAAGTGTATTTTTTATATTAAAAATAATTATGAACATTTTAATATTTTTATAATTTATTACATAAATATTTAGGGGTTTAAGTATGATTGTAGTTTAATTTATTAAAATAATTAAGAGTATTATATGTGTAACATAATGAAGATGTCATTAAATTTATAGTCACAAACATTTCTTGATTAGTGGCATTTTGAAAAATTTTGACTATTATACAATGATGATTTACACTTAACCGTCATCATATCGTGGAATCAAACGTCGTTATTGTTCCTCATTTTCACTCGGCCATTGAAAATCGCCTCCATGACTCGAAGTGCCATCGGTTGTGGTTAGTGCCGCTCGCCACTAGGAGTTGTTGCCGCCACTTGCCACCCAAGTCCGTATTGGGCACCACTCCTGTCGCCCGCGCTCACTCCGCCACTGCTCTGCGTTCTTCTCGGTGGTGACTGTGCGCAGCATAGCTAGTGGTCTGCATTCTCACCGGACACCACCGTTGTTGCCGGGCTCTGCAGGTAGCTATCGTCGCGTTGTCATGGTGTCTTCCTCTGTTTTTGTCACATTCACCCTCGTTTAAGGTTTTATCTCCAACGTAAGACACTAATTGAATGAACCTAAATAAATTAATAATAAAGAATAAAAGGATAATTAGATTAGATTAATGAATAGCAGGTTACTTAATTTTTAGATTTTATTTTATTTTCTTATATTAGGTAATTTATAAAAAAAATCGTTATATTTTTACACATCATAAATAAATTTATTAACTTCATATATATATATATATATATATATATATATATATATATATATATATATATATATATATATATATATAGTAGGTTAAATTGCAAATTTTACTTAGCTAACATTAAAAAAGTAAAAATTATTGTTAAACTCTCAATTTTTCATGTGTTTTGTTTCTTTTTATTTTGGTGTAATCTAACATTTGAAGTATAATCAATTATTAAAACAAAAAATACGAACAATTGAAAATTAAAAAAAAATGGAGGATAAAGTCACAATAAAATAAATGAATTGACTAAAAATTGAAGATCAAGAATTATAAAAAACCAAAATTACGATTTAACCTAAAAATATTATACTTAAATGAGTTTTTGTATAACTATATTATTATTACAGAGTGAAAATAAAAAATAAATTATATAAATTTATTTAGGAAGAGCAAAATAAGAAAAATAAAATAAAATATAGCACTTTATAACTATTAAAAAAATAAACAGATATTATTATTTTTAATTAATGTACATGAACTTTAACCACTGCTCGTTCTTATTTGTTAGAAGTATAAGTGAAGAAGAAAGAGACTTTGGTGTATTTGCACTGAGTTTGCCACCTTTGGCTAAGATATGAAACACCGTCAGCTCACACAATGTCCACAAAGCCATTGGAACCACAAACGATCCATCTTTTCTATGCAAAACATCATTTTAAAATTGATTTACACAAAACTTTTTTTTAGACGTTTTTTCGACTTAACCTTACTTTTACTTTGAAAAATCATCTCTAAATCTTAATTTCATATATTCACAACAACAATTCAATTCTTCCGCTACATCAATTATAATTTATGTTTACATCTCAAATCCTTCAAGAAGTAATACATTAAAACATACAATTGAAGCTAAAATTGTATCATTTAACATTGGAATTTAACATTGGAACTTAAGTTTTTTTCAAAAGATGAGTGTTTCTTCTAATTTTTTTTCCATTTATGAATTGTTTATTATTTCTTTTCATGTCTTGAATTGTTCTCCAATGTTTTAATCATTTGTTATTGATTTTTTAATCGGTTTAAAACCATTATTCTTTCTTGAACTATCAAAAACTACAAAACTATAGGTATTCTTGTTGTCTTTTTTTTGCTGTAGTGATATTCTTGTGTTTTTATTCATTTCAATTGGTGAAATCATTTTATTTTTAGGTATTTTACGGTTTATAATATGTTCTAAGTCATGTGCTTCAAAATATGTTATAAACTCCATGTTTAGAAACATTTTCACAAAGTGTTTGTCAAAATGCTTATACTATGTCTACTATGTGTTTAATGAAATGTATTGTGCAAATTGTACTTGTCTGAATCTTTGTGTATTTTTCCTTTTCTATTTTTGAGTTCCTTAACCTGTTTAATAGATCAATAATGAGTTTCATAGACTTAGGTTTTCATTGTGTCTAGTTGTTTTGTTCCATGGTCTCCTTAGGATTCATTCTTGCTGATACACTCTAGTGTAGTAGCACTGATTTGGAAAAATTGTATAAAAAATCTACACCGTATTTTGATGAGAATTTTTATGAGATCACTTTAAGATGTTAAGAACATTGTGTTAAAAAAGGGAATTCAAATTCAAAATAGAAAAAAAGTGATAAATCACAAAAACTTGAATGTTGGTTGCTAAAAGAACAGATAAAGTTGCTAATGTTTGCTCTCGGGTTTGGATTTTTAAAATTTTTCCCGTGCTGTTTTCAATAAAAAATTGTTACGACTGTGCTTAGTAACATGTTGTGGATATTAGATAAAAAATTCAAAGTCAAATACAAAATAGAAAAAGTTACATAAATCAAATAGTCACAATGGTGGTCAGAATACTCTAGTTGTTGTTTTTGTTTTGTAATTCATTCTAGAGCTATGCCTAGGATTCCTTTTGTGTTATTAACTTTATTGCTAGCTTTAACTACTTTATTTGAGTCTTTTAAAAGTATTCTTTCATTTTTGTCACTGCTTAATCCTTTGAGTTTAGCATTTTTCTGCTTTTATTTCTTGGCTTCATGAGATGGAATCACCTCAAGAAAGGTTGACTAATTACTTAGGTAGCCTCTTAGAGAAGAACAAATTCTTGCTTCATCTCTACATAACCCACAAGGACAAAAAGTGCAAAAAGGAGAGCGCTAAACATTTGAGTGAAGCAAGCTGAAAATTTTCAAGACTCACATTTCTTGTCATGAAATTTTGACGTATTTTGTTTAACTTTTGTAAACAATTTTTCTGTTTTAGGTATCTTGGAAAGTGCTTTAAAGCAATCTCAACTTTAACATTACAATAGCAAAAAACGCATTAAAAAGGTAGAAGTGTGAAAGAGGACTAGGAAACACTCCCGCTAGGAAATATTTGATACTTTAAGTTGTCTAACTGATGCACCTCTCTTTCTTGAAAGTTTATTCAAAAGTCTTTGATCTTTATTTTTTGTTGGAAATCTCTCCCAAAATTATTAGAAAAATTGTTGGAAATTTTGTAAATTATATATCTTCACTTTAGTGATGTTGCATTGGTTTAGATGATTATTAAAATGATTATTAATAAAATACATGTATAATATGAATTCAACTAAGATCACAACTTCTTTAGATTTTATATATTAAACACACACACCTATATTTAAGAGAGATATTATGGCTTCAATTAGTGTTAAATAAAGTAAATCTAGACCTCTACAATGAGTGTTAAATAATGTAGATTCAGACCTCCTGTGGTTATAAAAATTGAGGAAAAATGTATTACACATATAATATAAAACATATGCATGTGTCGAATATTCACTACTGCACACAACCCTAAACCCTAAAAACAAGAGTTTGGATCCATCACTAATCAAGACGTAGTAGTTTTATAATTCAATGATAATTTATACCGTCGTTATTAAATAGTGTTTTAATAACGTTTTAGCACAAAAATATCGTCATAAGTAGATTCAATAAGAATGAACAAAGCTAATCTCGTTGGCGAAAAAAAAAGTATGAGTCATTAATGGATATATTAACCATCACAAAGTTTGATAGGTAATACGCAGTAGAAAGATATGCAGGGATATCTCCAAGGATATTTTCTATCCTATTATGTTTATATTAGTATATCTAGAAGATATTGTTAGCACTTTTTACGCTAATTAAATATTCGAATCTGTAATATATTAGTCTCTCTATATTAAGCAATTTAGTAGCTTTATTTACGGGATTCAAATATGTGAATATTCTTGACAGATTATATTGGCTTGATATCATGATGATTAGGTGCATCCTTTGTGTATTTATTTGAATTGTTGCACTGAATAATACATCAGAACATTATGTTCTTTCAGCATGGTATCAGAGCAGAAAAGTAAAATTCTGATACTGAAATAACAGGAGCAAACAGGAAACCTCATACTGAGGAGATGGAGAAAAGTCGAGAGGATGGAGCCAAGAAGGTTCCTTCTCCTTATGACCTGAGTGCAAGCGACCATCCCGGGAGTGTAATCACTCAGGTGCAACTACGAGGAGAAAATTACGAAGAATGGGCATGTGCTGTGAAAGTATCTTTACGTGCTCGGAGAAAATGGGGTTTTGTAGATGGAATGCACACAGAACCAGAGGAAGGGACACCAGAAATAGAGGATTCCATGCTTATCTCTTGGATACTGAACACTATTAAGGCGAGTTTAGGCTCCACCATCTGTGAAGGAATTGCGGGATGACATCAAAGAACGTTTCTCGGTTGTGAATGGACTGAGAATCCAACAACTGAAAGCGGAAATAGCTGAGTGTAAGCAACAAGGAATGACCATGGTTGCATATTATGGCAAAAAGCTGTGGGATGAGTTAGCCAACTATGAATAAATCTCGAGATGCACATTTGGAGGATGCAGGTGCAACATTGGATCGCAACTTGAGAAGAAAAGGGAGGAAAAGAGAGTTCATCAATTCTTGATGGGCTGGAAGATGTGAGTTATGGAATGGTTCGCTCTAATGTCTTGGCAACTGATCCCTTACCCACACTAAATCGAGTCTATGCAATCATGGTACAAGAAGAAAGGGTGAAGACTATCTCCAAGTCCAAGGAAGAAAGAGGAATGATGGTAGGTTTGGCGGCACAAACAGGTATAGGGGCAAGGGACGAGGAGAGATGAAGGATAAGTCAACGACCTGTTCTCATTGTGGCAAGACGGGTCATGATGCTAAAGGATGTTTTCAACTCATCGGATACCCAAAACGGTGGGGAGCAAGGTTATTGAATCGAGATTTGAATCGTGAATCGTTTTACGATCTTTTTTGAATCGTGAATCGAATATTATCATGAACCGTAAGATATGTAATAACTAAAATATGATATTTTTAAATAAGAATAAGTGACATGAAAAAAACATTAAAAATATCATTTTGGATTTCTCTGTGACATTTTATTTACTTTTAACTTTTGTTCGAGACTTTTCATTTTCTAATGTGACTTTTCGTTTACTTTAGGATTTGTTGGTTTTGGAGACTTTTCATTTTTCAGTGACCCTTTAATCACCTTCAATCACCATGAATCGCTTAAAACATGAATCGCGAATCACACAATTCAAACGATTCATGGTGCGATTCAAGACATAAAACGATACATAAACCGATATGTATCGTACAAAGTAATTTTTGAAACGAATCACGATATGTATCGTACAATCATACGATTCTAACTACTATGGTGGGGAGAGCGTACGCGAAGCAAGGGACAAGGTACAACCCGTGGAAGAGGAGGCCCGATTCGTGCAAATGTGGCACAATTGGGTGAAGACAACAATAACACTGACTCCAGGCATGAGGTGGCGAGATTGAACAATGAACAGTGGTAGGCCTTAGTGGAAATGCTGAACTCACGCAAAGCAAATAACACTGAAAAAATGATCGGTAAGAAAGCTTGGGATTTATGGGTGATAGATAGTGGGGCCTCTAACCATATGACAGGAACCTTGAAGAATTTGAGTGAAAAACACGCCATAAAAGGCTGCCCGGTGGCTCTACCAGATGGGGAACATATAGTTGCAAGCAAAGAAGGAACAATAGTCCTTGAGAGAGAACTAATGCTGAAAAATGTTTTATATGTTCCAAAATTAAAATGCAATTTGATCTCTGTATCACAATTAATCGACGAAAATAATTGTTTAGTAGTGTTTACTAAAACGTTGTGTGCATTATAGGACCTAACTTCGAGGATGCCGATTGGAACGGGTGAACCGAAAAACGGGCTCTACTTGTATCGTGACATGTATGACGTGACAGTTCATCAGATTGGTGTGGATAAACAACTTGACCTGTGGCACAAGCGTCTGGGACATCCGTCATTGAAAGTTATTCAAATGATTCCTAGTCTCAGAAATAGTCATAGGAGTGAAAACTTGAATAAAGTTTGTGAGGTGTGTGAAAGATCCAAACAAACAAGAGACAAATTTTCTTTAAGTGATTGTCGTGCTTTAAATATTTTTGATTTAATACATTGTGACTTGTGGGGACCTTATATAACTCTTTCATCTTGTGGTGCATCATATTTTCTCACTTTAGTTGATGATTATTCACGAGCTGTATCGATATATTTATTGTGTGAAAAGAAAGAAGTGGCACAAATAATGATGGATTTTTTTTCTCTAGTTGAGAGACAGTATAATCGACAAGTGAAAATGGTACGCAGTGATAATGACACTGAATTCATGTGCTTAAAACAATATTTTCAAAAACATGGCATAATTCATCAAACCTCCTACACTGGAACTCCTCAACAAAATGGAAGAGTAGAAAGGAAGCACCGACATATTCTGAATGTAGCACGTGCATTGAGGTTTCAAGGGAAACTGCCTCTAAAATTTTGGGGAGAATGTATCTTGGCTGCAGGATATTACACCATATGAAATATTGCATAGTCAACCACCTACTTATGGGCACCTACGAGTGCTTGGCTCCCTTTGCTATGCATATAACCAACATCGAATGGGTGATAAATTTGGTAGTCGAAGTCGACCGTGCGTATTTGTTGGGTAACCATATAGACAAAAAGGATGGAAACTTTTTTATTTAGAAAAGGAAATTATTTTTGTATCTCGTAATGTAAAGTTTGTGGAAGATGAATTTCCTTTTGCTTCTCGTCCAATTACGGATGATGCATCTACTCATCATCCACTGCCACAGATGCCTCTTCTTACATTTGACGAAGATGACTCTACTTGGAATCATGACAGAGATGCCACAACAGAAGAACGTGCCTCATGTGATGATTTAATTGAGCCCACTGCTCCTACCGACACCACTAATGAAGACAGGGGGGCCAGACCACAACCCACGCTGAAGACTCATTAAATATCACACCAGTCTCAGAAACCCCATCAATTGACGCTACAGTTTCACTAGGTAAAGGGCAGCGAATCAAACACCCATCAGTGAAACTCCGGGACTATGTGACAAACACCACGATACGCCTAGGCCCGTCAAAATGTTCACCCTCTTCCTCAACATCCTCATGTACGGTTTATCCTTTGACACATTATGTAATATGTGATAAGTTTTCCTTCCAGCACCAAGCTTTCCTTGCAGCTCTTCAAGCAGAACGTGAACCGATACATTTTACGGACGCTGTCCAAGATGTTCAGTGGAGGAAGGCCACGACTCTTGAGATACAAACGCTTGAGAATAATGGTACTTGGGATCTCATTACCCTACCTCCAGGACAGAAAGCTCTCGGGTGCAAATGGATATATAAGATCAAATATCATTCTAACGGTAGCCTTGAACGATTTAAAGCCCGCCTTGTCATCCTTGGGAATCGTCAAATGGAAGGGTTGGATTATAATGAGACATTCGCTCCGGTGGCCAAAATGGTCACTATCCGTACTGTTTTAGCAGTAGCCGTAGCCAAAGATTGGGAGGTTCACCAAATGGATGTTCACAATGCGTTTTTGCATGGTGATCTTGAAGAAGATGTGTACATGAAACTTCCTCCCAGATTCACAGTGTCCGACCATGGAATGGTATGCAAGCTACGTAAATCACTATATGGCTTGTGGCAAGTTTCGCGTTGTTGGTTTGCTAAACTTTCAGCAGCTCTTGTTAAATATGGGTTTCATCAATCTCAATCTGACTACTCTTTGTTCACACTTAACAAGAATCTCATGAAACTCGTAATTTTGGTTTATGTGGACGATCTAGTCATTACAGGAAATGATCCAGTGGCTGTCCAAGCTTTCAAAGATGATCTTCATAAGTGTTTTTACATGAAGGACTTAGGAAGATTAAAGTATTTCCTCGGAGTGGAGGTTGCTCGGTCTCCTACCGACATCTATCTATGCCAACACAAATATGCTCTTGACATAATTGCAGAAACTGGTTTACTTGGGGCCAAACCAACATCCACACCATTAGTAGAAAACCATCACTTGGCATTGGCAGAAGGGCCGCTGCTTGTAGATCCTAGCTCATATCGCCGCCTTGTGGGCTATCTAATTTACTTATGTTTCACTCGACCTAAACTATCCTACAGTGTTCACATTTTTATCTTAGTTCATGCATCAACCAAGGGAGGAGCACTGGCAAACAGCTTTACGCATAGTGCATTACTTAAAAGGCCACCCTGGCCAAGGAATCCTTTTGCGACGAGACAATGATCTTCGTCTGTATGTCGGACTGGGCCAGCTGCCCACTCACGTGCAAATTTCTCACTGGTTGGTTCATTCTTCTTGGACAATCTACAGTGTCTTGGAAGACTAAGAAACAACCCACAGTCTCGTGGTCCTCTACAGAAGCGGAATACCACTCCATGGCTCATGCTGTCTGTGAGTTAAAGTTTGTTACAAGAATTTCTCACTTGTCTTGGTGTTTCTCATCCTGAACCAATGCGTCTTTTTTGTGATAGCCAAGCTGCTTTTCATATTGCTAAAAACCCTGTCTTCCATGATCGGACGAAACACATCGAGGTGGATTGTCATTTTATTCGGAATGAAATACTTCAGCAGCATATACATCCTTGTCATGTTTCCACACACACTCAACTTGCTGACATCTTCACAAAGTCTCTTGGCTCCACATAGTTTAACTCATTATTGTGCAAGTTGGGCATCCACCATTTGCACACCCCAACTTGAGGGGGGTAATACGCAGCAGGAAGATACGCAGGAATATCTCCAAGGATATTTTCTATCCTATTTTTATATTAGTATATCTAGAAGATATTGTTAGCATTGTGTATGCTAATTAAGTATTCGAATATGTAATATATTAGTCTCTCTATATTAGGAAATTTAGTAGCTTTATTTACGGGATTCAAATATGTGAATATCCTTGACATATTATATTGGCTTAATATCAGGATGATTAGGTGCATCCTTTGTGTATTTATTTGAATTATTAGCACTGAATAATAATCAGAACATTCTTTCAGCAATAGGTCAAATATTATGCACACGAGAAACGTTGTAGCAACACTTAAAAACTTTGAAATTGATTGTGAATGAGAAATTCTTTATACATTTTATTTTAAACTCATGAATATATCTGAATATAGCTTGTTTCAATCTAGAATCCATAATTGACAAATAAAATGTATATAAATTGCACATGTTGATTCAAGGAAAATCGAAGCTTAAAAATTGATAAAGTAACTTAGTTTATTATGTAAGTCATAAGAAAATCAATAAAACTAGAAAGAAAATTGAGAAACTAATATAACATGGACAAAAGGATATTAAAGGTTAATCTAACATCTCTGAAAATTTAAAAGAAATAATTCAAAGACAATAATTGTCATTTTTTATGAAAAATCTGACATTTTCTGAAAGATTTACTCGGAAGGGAAGTTTAATTTGAAAAGAAGAATAAACCTAATATTTATGTATGTTTACAATTAAATTTAACTTAAGTTTCCATGTTATTATAAGTTGAAATGAAAAATTTTCCAGTTGGAATAGTTTAATCTTATCTTTTACATATTCAATTTTTTATGTTATTTTATTAATTTGAAAAGTGCATATAATATAATATATTACACACCATGAGACTGTTCTGTTAATTTAAAATGAATAAAAACAAAGTTGAACACATAAGCAAGCAATTAGAAATAAAGGCGAGGAGCATATGGTTTGGTCTACTTGAAGAACTCCATAACCCAGAAAATGTGGTCATAACATTCATATCTGATGCCACTAAATCCAGCTGCGCTTGCCAATTTCATGAACTCTTGTTCACTTCGCTTTTTTCCTCTCGGGTGCTGAGTCATCATCGAAACATCCATTTGTGCAACTGCCTTATAAGCATTACTAGTCTCTGGTATTTTTGGAAGAGTTAAGGACCGGATTACTTTGGTAATCCTTCAACACATGGGCGCAAATTACTTTGGTAAGAGCTAAGGACCAGCTATGCATCTCAAGGCATGTATTCACCAGCTCAATAGTAGAACAACCAGTGAAAGCTTTTTTCTCAGCAGATGAAAGGACCACACTGGTGCCTTTAGCGAATGACATATCTGAGGCAAAGAGAGAGCCTATCAAGCCCCTATCAGTTTCATCTGGGTCCTTGCTCGTGTCCGGGATACTCAACCGAGACCTTTTCGGAGAGAGCTGAGAGGAGGAAGCTTTCTTTTATTTACCTTTCTTATCATCTTTTGGCTTCTCTATTCTCTCTTTGCATTTTCTTTTCTCGCTATCAGGAGGAGGAGGAGCTTGGTTTGGGAAGGGTGTGGCGTCAGGAGCAGGACTCTCGCCGACAACTCTTTGTTCGGCAACGCGGTCTTCTTTGATCTTTTGTAACTTCCCGAGATAAGCAGGTCCTCGTTGAGCCATTATACCTGTCAGAAAGAATGAAAATTTAGCAGGGTTAAAAACCGAGACCATAACATCATAAAAAAATGAACATACCAGACAAATCCACCCAGCGGTGTGAAGAAAGATAAAGCTTAAGAATGGATCGAACATTGAGATTCCGTGGGAGTTGGTCCATAATGTCAAACATCTTCTTGTCGTCCTCGGTCGTGGGAGACCTCGGCCAAGACAGATAGTGGACTAGATCCCGGGTCCAATATAACGAAAACTTGGCATTATCCCCATTGAAAAAATGATGCCTGCTGGCGGGGGTTATGATGATTTTTAAAAAAGAATCTCTAAAATATTTGTAAGAGGAGGAAAAAGGAGTAAAAAGAACATTGTGGGATTGACTGACAAGAGAAACCCACTTGACGGGAGAGGTAGGATGAGTACTATAGAAGGACAAAAAAACATGAGGAGAAGGGCGGAGGTGGAACATCTCGGCCAAAAGCCAAAATGCCTGAAGTGACGCCCAAGAATTAGAATGTAATTGCGTGGGCGCCACATTCAACGCACGTAATATGCCCATAGTAAATTCATCAAAAGGGAGGCGAACAATAGAATCTGTAAACATGCAAGGGTAGATGTAAAAGAAATCGTGATCATGACCCTCTCGCCCATGACACACGTTGTCCACAGGCAAACAACGCTCAGCAAAAAACTCTGGGCTCATTTTTCCCGTGGTGAACATGGAACTGCTGTAGCATAGGAATTCACCATGGAAGACCATCTATACCTAGAGAACCGAGAAGTAACCAGAGTACTCGCCCATTCATATCCGCTTTGATGAGGCATATTGTTTTTGGATAGCTTAGACGGAAGCATGCCGACAACATTAGGTTGCTCAGAAGCTCCATCATGCTCGCTACCGGACACTTCCTCGGACAAAATGGGCGAGCCCTCAGAAACTCTAGACTCGGCCATGGCACTTGATGAGACACTTCCAGTGGATTCAGAAAAACCAGACAGGGAGGACATTTTTTACCTCTAAGAACGAACACACTACACTTAGCCACTACACTACACAAAAGTTGCCGGATATCGGAGAAGTTTTGGAACACGCAAAAAATATCTAACCCAAATGTGTTTATTTATAGAAGAGGCACATTGTTCAAAAAACCTAAACAATACACGATTGAGCTCCCACCATAAGATCAAAAAAGGGGGATCGCCATCTAAGAATGTCACATTAGCACAATAAACGAAGAGGAAAAGAATGAACAAACGATTAAGTTTTCTCACCTTAGCAACAAGCGAATCTCGAGAAAGATGAATAAAACGAGTATCGAGCAATTCGCTTAGTCAACCGAAAGGCCTCAATCGTTACAAGAGACTTCTCGTTTCAACTTCTTTCACTCAAGTCTGGGGGCAAGTGTATTATCCGCCCGAGAAGGTCACATCTCGGAATAAACCAACTTGATAATAAAGACATAACGAATACTATCCGCCCAGAGAACCGGGAACCTCCACGAGCATGAGGAAAAATGATGTCCCAAACCTACACGCAACCCCTGATAGTCCATGAGGGAAAGCAGGCTTCAGTTTGTTCCATGTGTTTGCATTCCAAGCATCATCAAGGACCACCAAACAACTTTTCTCCACTTGAACTTGGTAAAGCATCCTTGCAATGTTGTCTTCCCCAACCCCCCTCCATCCCACAAATGGCCACTACTTTATACCTTTTGCTGCGGTCCACCAAACATGACTCCAAAATCTTGACATCATCGTCAACACCAATTATGTCCTCTTGAATCACATGTGAATAGGACCTCCTCAAAGTTTGTCTCTCATGCATAGAATTTGAGGCCTCTCCTTTCTCAGGTTTTATGCCATAGGTCTTAAGACTCCTTGTGAGATTAGAGATCCTAGCTATGACACTATCAACATGAGATCCCACCATGGGGATTTCTATAAGCCGTTTGATGATTGAAGCATACCTTATGACGAGGTTTGACACCCTTGGCAAATTTCTTCTTGAGGCCTCTCTGAGGGCATATGACTCAATGACATCATCAGAATCATAAGCAGCTTCTCTGATTTCTGAAATCCAACTCCTCAGGCTTTCACTTTCATCTTGCCTTTTATCTGCATCTTGCAAGTAAGACCGCATCATCCTCAATTCAGTTTGCAGCTGCAACACTCGGTCTTCCACCCCATACAGGAACAATGCTTCTTGAATGAGCAAATCACAAAGACATTGCACTATGAAGTTCACTATAGCCTGAGCCATCATTCGAGGTTGTTCTTCTCTCCTAGAAACAGAAGCTTTTCTTGATTAATCACAACCCTTTTGCTTCTCCAACTTGTACACTACTAGTGCTGTCTATTTAGCAGAGAGAAGAGAAAAATCAAAGTAACTACTTGAGGGTTGACTTTGGACTTAAATGACAACCATGTAAGCTATTTACAAATCTATACAACAAGCAGCCGATACATGACTTTTGAAAAACACGATGAGTAAAACTCTGAAACGAAACCACTATGGAGTGTAAAAATTTCAAAAATATTAACAATCTCGTTATTTCTTAAACTGAGTCATAAAATTCTGTATTATAAGCCTAGAAATCTTGAATTATTAGTGGTATACTTCTTGAATCACAATTTTGTAACAAAGAATCATAAAGTCAAAGTATATGCAAGCCCTAGTTGCTACCTTGACCACCGCCCACGGCCAGCTCTGCCGCGGCCTCTTCCTGCACCATCATCAACATTGTCGTAGTGAGGTGAGGTTGAAGGTGGCTCGTCGACGGGTAGAGGGCCCGACAGTCTTGGAGCATTAGCACGAATGGTAATTTCTAGGTTCAGCACCATGGATATGACTTCCGAGATGTCCGGAGGATTCTGTCTCCCAGCAATTTCACTTAAGATCTCATCGTACTCGGGAGGAAGACCGTTCAAGATCACTTGAACTTCTGCTTGTGGTGAAACAGGATCATCGCCTAGAGCATTTATCATAGCAATCTTGCTTCCAATGTCTGCAATATAGACATTTACATCGTCACTCTCACGCTTCTTGATATTCTTGAGCTCTTCCCGGAACATTTTAACCACAGCATCTGACAGTGACGGTGACGGTTCCGGTGCCGAGCCTTTTCCCTTCTCTGTTTTTGGCGCCATAGTAGTTTTTTGTTTGTGATCTTTCGAATGAAACTATCAGGCTATTTAAAGATATATGTTATTTAAATTTTACATTAAAAACCTTGAAATACAAATTGTATTATCCGCCCAGGGCAAGTGTATTATCCGCCCGAGAAGGTCACACCTCGGAATAAACCAACCTGATAATAAAGACATAACGAATACTATCCGCCCAGAGAACCGGGAACTTCCACGGGCATGAGGAAAAATGATGTCCCAAACCTACACGCAACCCCTGATAATCCATGAGGAAAAACAGGCTTCAGTTTGTTCCATGTGTCTGCATTCCAAATATCATCAAGGACCACGAAGCAACTTTTCTCCACTTGAACTTGGTAAAGCATCCTTGCAAGCTCCTCGTCTTTCATATTCTCAATTTCATGTCTTTGCTCTTGTGAAGGAGAGATCAGCCTAAACAAAATCCCTATCCACACATCCCTTGCTTGGCAATGCTGATATGTAAGCCCAAGCCAAGCTCTCAAACTTGTTCCTCACATCAACACTATGGTACACCTTCTTTGCCAATGTTGTCTTCCCCAACCCCCCTCCATCCCACAAATGGCCACTACTCTATACCTTTTGCTGCGGTCCACCAAACATGACTCCAAAATCTTGACATCATCATCAACACCGATTATGTCCTCTTGAATCACATGTGAATAGGACCTCCTCAAAGTTTGTCTCTCATGCATAGAATTTGAGGCCTCTCCTTTCTCAGGTTTTATGCCATAGGTCTTAAGACTCCTTGTGATACTAGAAATCCTAGCTATGACACTATCAACATGAGATCCCACCATGGGGATTTCTATAAGCCATTTGATGATTGAAGCATACCTTATGATGAGGTTTGACACCCTTGGCAAATTTCTTCTTGAGGCCTCTCTGAGGGCATATGACTCAATGACATCATCAGAATCATAAGCAGCTTCTCTGATTTCTGAAATCCAACTCCTCAGGCTTTCACTTTCATCTTGCCTTTTATTTGTATCTTGCAAGTAATACCACATCATCCTTAATTCAGTTTGCAGCTGCAACACTTGGTCTTCCACCCCATACAAGAACAATGTTTCTTAAATGAGCAAATCACCAAGACTTTGCACTATGAAGTTCACTATAGCCTAAGCCATCATTCGAGGTTGTTCTTCTCTCCTAAAAACATAAGCTTTTCCTGATTAATCACAACCTTTTTTCTTCTCCAACTTGTACACTGCCAGTGCTGTCTATCTAGCAGAGAGAAGAGAAAAATCAAAGCAACTACTTGAGGGTTGACTTTGGACTTAAATGAAAACCATGTAAGCTATTTACAAATCTATGCAACAAGCCAGCCAATACATGACTTTTGAAAAACACGATGAGTAAAACTCTGAAACGAAACCACTATGAAGTGTAAAAATTTCAAAAATTAACAATCTTGTTATTTCTTAAACTGAGTCATACAATTATGTATTATAAGCCTAGAAATCTTGAATTATTAGTGGTATACTTCTTGAATCACAGTTTTGTAACAAAGAATCGTAAAGTCAAAGTATATGCAAGCCCTAGTTGCTACCTTGACCACCGCCACGGCCAGCTCTGTCGCGGCCTCTTCCTGCTCCATCATTAACATTGTCGTAGTGAGGTGAGGTTGAAGGTGGCTCTTCGGCGGGTGGAGGGCCCGACGGTCTTGGAGCATTAGCACAAATGGTAATTTCTAGGTTCAGCATCATGGATATGACTTTCGAGACGTCGGGAGGATTCTGTCTCTCAGCAATTTCACTTAAGATCTCATCGTACTCGGGAGGAAGACCGTTCAAGATCACTTGAACTTCTTCTTGCGGTGAAACAAGATCACCGCCTAGAGCATTTATCATAGCAATCTTGCTTCCAATGTCTGCAATATAGACATTTACATCGTCACTCTCACGCTTCTTAATATTCTTAGGCTCTTCTCGGAACATTTTAACCATGGCATCCGACGTTGACGGTTCCAGTGCCGAGCCTTCTCCCTTCTCTGTTTTTGGCACCATAGTTTTTTGTTTGTAATCTTTCGAATGAAACTATTAGGCTATTTAAAGATATATGTTATTTAAATTTTACATAAAAAACCTTGAAATACAAATTGTACTATCCGCCCAGGGCAAGTGTATTATCCGCCCGAGAAGGTCACACCTCGGAATAAAACAACCTGATAATAAAGACATAACGAATACTATCCGCCCAGAGAACCGGGAACCTCCACGGGCATGAGGAAAATTGATGTCCCAAACCTACACCCAACCCCTGACATAAAGAGTGCAAAAGCTGACAAAACGTAAGAAATAAGTAAACCCCAAAACCTTATAAATACATGAGCAGTGAAGACCAAGAGGTATGTGAAAAACTTCAATTAAAGTATAACTAACTCCGATAACCGGACACCAACTTGGGCGTCGAAGTGTTATTGCAGGTACACCCCTCCGCTATGGACAAGGCGATTGAACCTTTAATCAAGGGCGAACACCATTCAGATAATGTTGGCGTTGAAGCTGGACTAGACAGGAGAGATCCAAACGAGAAGCTTTCGGATCAAATGGTGGTCCCTGTATTTGGGTAAGAACACAAATAAAAACTAAAAGTGAGTAATATTTTGAAATAAAAAAAAAAAAAGTTCTATCAAAACAAAAATTCAAGTTAAGACTTTTTTTATTTTTTATATTATGTATAGTTATAAAAAATCATTATATTTTTACATATCTTTTAATAAACTTATTAACTTCACCT
>Ga0209700_106379_pt1 | contig 18376 bp, 17 predicted proteins | sample SiratroredBW_FD_187528 | JGI IMG/M metagenome (GOLD analysis project Ga0209700, IMG submission 187528) | Root nodule microbial communities of legume samples collected from California, USA - Siratro red BW (SPAdes) (version 2) | ecosystem: Host-associated > Plants > Roots > Nodule | place: USA...
CCCCGCCTACCCTCTTGAACTTGGCCAAAACATATTTTACACAAACAAATCCATGTGAAGCAACTCAAGAGGTATAGATGTTGACACAACATTCAGTGGTTTGAAAGAGCTTTTAGTTTGTTTGCCCTTTTGGAATGCTTCACATAACTTGCCCCTTTCAAACTTGAGATTAGGTAAGCAATTACTAGCTCTTTTTTGATGCAAGTCTATTTAGATTATGCATATGAATATGAGCTAATCTTCTATGCCACAGCCAAGATTCATCATTCCTAGTGAGCAAACAATTCATACTAGATGTTATGCAAGAAACATTAAGCATATATACATTATTTACCCGTTTACCTACTAGGACTGTTTCACTGGTTTTTGAATCAGGTATGAGGCAAAGATCAGGTTCAAAGGTGATCTTGTACCCTTTGTCACATAGTTGGCTTATATTGAGTAAACTGTGTTTTAATCCATCAACTAAGAGTACATCTTTAATGATCACACCATCATCTCCTCCAATGTCACCAACTCCAAGTATTCTTCCACAATTATTGTCTCCATAGGTGACAAATCCAGTAGGTTTCAGCTTCAAATTAATTAACTGAGAAGCATCACCAGTCATGTGTTTTGAGCATCCACTGTCCAAGTACCACAGCTGCTTCTTGGATGCTAAATAGATCTACAAAACAGTTTAAGTTTGAGGCATTGGTACCCTGTTAAATTTGGGTCCACAAGTGTTAGTGATGTTTTTAGGCACCCACCTAACCAGCCCCTTAGGCACATCAAATTTTCTAATTCTACAATTTCTCATAGAATGACGCTTTTCTCATGCAATAGAAGCATGTTAATGGAGATGAAAACTGCTGCTCATTTGTTTTAAAGAAACTATTGTACTTCTTTTGTTTTTCTTGAAAACCAATTTGATAACCAATGCCAGCTTTTTCAAAAACATAGTTTTGGGAACCCAAAATGGCATTGAGATTTGTAGTACCCATTGAAACTTTAGAAGCAGTAGTGATTGGTAATTTACTTTCTTCTATAGAGCCTCATAGTTTTCACAGTTAATTGGCTGACTAGAGTCAAGACTACTGGAAGTTTTGTAAATGATTTCAAAATGATCAAAATCAGTTTTTAATTTCAAAACTTCATCTTCTAGTTCCTTGCCTCTGTCTTCCAACCAATTGTTTAGATCTTTCAATCTATTGTTAGATAAGGCCAATTTGTTAGCTTCTTCATGACTTTCATGAAAAGCCTGAAGCAATGAACTATAATTTGCACTATTAAAGGAAGTACTAGAGTATTCACTACTGACCTCTGAATTTTCTCTAGCCATGAGGCACAAATTTGCTTCAATATCTTCCTGTGAAGAACTGCTGAAAGAGGAAGCATTGTCTTCCCATGCAATATAAGTTTTTCTTCCTTTTCCAATTTTGTAACTCTTCTTTTCATTGGTCTTTTCCTTGTTGACAAGACTTGAACAATCTGCTTTCATATATCCCTGTTTGCCACAACCAAAATAGGTGAATTTATTTAAATTTGAATCAGATTTCTTATTATACCTTTTACTTTGGTGATTTTTTGTCTTTCCCTTCATCTTGATAAATTTCTGAAATCTCTTTTGTCAATAAGTTGAGATTTTCAGTGTTACTGTCCTCTTCTGAGCTCTCCTCATTAGACTCAACCTCTGCAGCTTTTTATTTGAGTGCGAGACTTCTAGTTTTCTTCTCAACAGTTTCCATTTCTTTCAATCTCGTCATCTCAATCTCATGTTCCCTCAACTTGCCAAATAGTGTTGTTGTAGTGAGGGTTGTCAAGTCTCTAGTCTCGGATATTGCAGTCACCTTGGGTTGCCAACTCCTATCCAAGCATTTGAGGATCTTGATATTTAGCTCTTCCTTATCAAACTGTTTTCCCAGTTCAATCAAATGATTGACAATATGAGTGAACCGTTTCTTGACATATGCAATGGTTTCCCCTGGTCGCATTTTGAACAACTCATACTCCTAGATGAGTGCATGCTTTCTCGCTCTCTTAACATCATTTGTCCCTTCATGTGTGACTTTTAATATGTCCCAACATTTCTTTTGCAAAACTACACTAGGATACCCTGAAGAATTCATCAAGATTCGAGGCATAAGTGATTATATTTTTTGCAACACAGTCATACTGCACTCTCTTATTTTCTGCTTCAGATAATTCATCAAATGATTTAACAACAGACACACCATTCACAACAGACATTGGAATATAAGCTCCATTCACTATCGCATTCCAAATACCATGATCAATTGATTCAATAAAGATTTTCATCCTCACTTTCCAAAATTGGCAATTAACTCCAAAAAACATAGGTGGCCTCTATGTAGAGGCTCCCTCAGCAAAAGGCAATTCATTCTCAGCCATGGATCAAAAAACTTGACTAGGATACAAGTCCTAGCTCTGATGCCAATTGTAAAATAAGTTTAGGCTGAGTTCAAGAAGGGGGGTGAATTGAACTTAGAAAATTTTCGCAAACAGTTGTCAATTTCCAAAACTGGATGAAAATTTATCAAAAATATTGAAAAATGATTCTATGAAAAGTTTCGTCAATGTTCAAAATATTTCATAACAGAAACAATCAACTAAAACAAATGTATTCAATCAGATTCAGAGCGGAAGCAATAGACTGAAACTAGAAAGTATTTCAGATAAATCAGAAATCAATTGAGTAAATAGTATATTCCAATAGATAATCTTTCCAGTTAGAAAAGAATCAGTACAGATTAAAACCAAATTCAAGGAATACCAAATGTTTTAAGAAAAACTAATTTTTCTATAAATACAACCAAATATACAGTAAACACAATTGACTGAGAAGCAAGAAGTTATATTGAATATGTGTAAGAACTATTTTAGAGAAAATTCAAAAATACACACAGGAAGAAACAATTAGTTGTACGCGAGAAATAATTAGTTGAGCAAACAGCAGAAACAAAATAAGTGTTCAAGAAGAGAGAATGCAGGATCAAGAACACAAGATTTTATCCTGGTTCACCCTTTCTCAAGGGCTACGTCCAGTCCTTTGCAAACTAGCAAAGATTTCCACTTCCACTAAAAAAGATCTCAAAGATCAGTCTCACACAATACAACACTTGTACCCCACAAGCAAACCCTGCTACCAGCAGTAACCTGCCTATTAAACCGTACAGTAGCAGTTCAACTAGTACAAAACCTACTATATTATCCAGTTACAATCACACACCCTATGTAATATGTAACAGCAACTTAACAGTACACGAAAGTTCAATGAATAGACCAAACCAAACAGTGATTCTACTCAAGACAAATCACATAGATATCAAGAACAGAGTAGAAACACTTAGCTCTGCATAAGATCATTGTTACACAAATTCACTATCAAAGTAATGCTCCAAGATTAGTGTTCTTAAGAAGAAATGATTTTTCAAAAGCTCTCTGAGTGTTTAGCACGTTTTTCTCTCTAAAAATTTCACAATGTTTGCATAGAATGAAAATGGATACTTGTCAAACACGTGCCTCTACTTTATATATAAAAACTATTTTAAAAATCTGTTAAAATTTCAATCGATTGTAATAACTGTTCAATCAATTGAACTTCTCTAAAATAGAAACTTTAATATGTTCAAAAATAAAATAGTTTAATCAATTTCTTTCTAACACATTTTTATTTGAAAACTTTGATTAATTTTACCAAACAATTTTAACTTCTGAGCTTACTATGACTTATGAAACATGTAACATATGATTTTATGACAAGAGTAATAAAACTCATACAGACACCCACAAAGCCTAAGTCTAGAACCAAAATCTTTAATCATCTTCATGATTCTCTTTGTAATCCTCTTGATTCCTTAGACTTCATTCACTTGTTAATTTCATCAAATCCTTTAGCAACTCTTGGTGCTAACATTTTCTAAAGTCCTAGTCTCCTCAAAATGATTATGAAATTTTAAGGATGGAAAAAATTCCTTATGCTTCTGCTGTTGGCAGACTTATATATGTTTAAGTTTGCACACGTTCTGATATTCCTTTTGTTGTTAATATGCTTAGATGATACTTGAGCAATCCTGGTTTGGCCTACTAGCAAGCTGCAAAGCGAGTTATGAGGTATCTACAAGGTATCAAAGATTATATGTTGACTTATAGAAGATCAAATTGCCTTAAAGTGAAAGGTATACTGCTTTTTATTATGGTTGTTGCCCAACAAATCTACATTTGGGTGCATATTTATGTTGGCTAAAGGTGTTGTTTATTGGAAGAGTCTTGAACAAATACTTACAACTACTTCAACCATGGAGGCAGAGTATATAGCGTGTTATAAGGCTAGATGTCAAGCAATTTGGTTGAGAGATTTTATTGTTGAACTTGACATTGTGGAGAGTATCTATAGGCCTCTTACTATATATTGTGATAACTCTGTTGTAGTGTGTTTCTCTCTTAATAATACCACTACAAAACAGTCAAAACATTTTAACACAAAATTCATGTTTATTAGAGAGAAGATTCAAGAGTTTCAAACTTGAGTTTAGCATATTACCATAGAACTTATGATCGCAGATCTTTTAACTAAGAGATTGATTGTTAAAGTCTTTGTTGAACATGTAACATCGTATGGGTGTAATGAGGTCTTTTGGTGTATTGGTTCAGTGAGAGTTTTCTTTTATATATGTACTTTCCTTTTGGACCTCATTTATTGTATTGTCATGTTTATTGAAATGTTTAACTCTTGAACATTAGACGGTCCAAAGTCTCTTTAGAGGATCAAATCATTTGATAAAGTTTTGATGATAACAGAACTTAAATATATTTTATATTTGATGACTTATATACATTGCACAATTAACATTATTATTATTATTATTAAAGCAGGAGACACACGGTCTATAAAGAGATAAGTTTTTTTACTATTTACTTTTATGTGTTATTGATTTGATTTAAATTGATTTTGTATCATATTGTGCTCTAACATTCAAATTTGTTCATAATGGAAAATATTCAAATTATTATGAAGTATTTAAATGTGATTAATTGATTTTATATCATATTGTGCTTTAATGTTCAAATCTGTTCATAATGGAAATTATTCAAATTATTATGGACTATTTAGATGTGATTAATTGATTTTATATCATAATGTGCACTAACGTTCAAATCTGTTCATAATAGAAATTATTCAAATTATTGATGAGTATCCCAGATATAATTTCTCTATGTTATATTAAATTATTTCTGATACAGACTTAATCAAGTTTAATGCAGTATGAAAATTAGAGAAGTATTTCCAGTTTGAGCTCCATACATCAGAAAGTCAAGATTGATCTGTTCAAGCATCCCAATGGCTAGTTTTTAGAAAGCTACATATAGAGGAGCAAGTTCAAGTTGAAGAAGATACAAGAAGAAGCAAAAAGAGAAATACATCATATAATACATTGAAGAAAATATACTGAGTGTTTATTGTCAATCTGCTATAGAGAGCATATAGAGTTTTGGGTTGTGTGAAACCATTGTGTAATTCTTCACCATTGTGAAGTAAACCCTTATGAGTTGTCATTGTTCTCTCTTTTGAGAGTGTTTATTTCAATCTTGAGTGGTCTTGATCTCGGGGGGAGATTGGGACTGGTATAACCTGGAGAGGTTTGTGTACTCGTGATAACCTGGAGAGATTTGTGTACTCGTGATAACCTGAAGAGGTTTGTGTACTTGTTGTAACCTGGAGAGATTTGTGTACTCATTGTAACTATTTGCTAAATAGTGGAACCTCTTGAACAGTTTGTTTAAGGGAGAACTAGACGTAGCCCAAGAGATTAGGGTGAACCAGTATAAAACTGCTTTATCTGTGCTTATATATTTTTGCGTTGGTTGGTGGTTTCTATTTATAGCGAATTGAGTTCAGACTCCATTCAACCCCCCTTCTGGAGCCAGCTATTCCTACAGTTGGTATCAGAGCTAACCTCTAGTTCTTCACAGGACTTTAGACACGATCCTACAGGAACTCAATGGAAGGAGATGGACTACATGTGAGCCGACCACCCTTGTTCAAGGGCCAAAATTATGAGCTTTGGAAGATGAGGATGATTGGCTTCATCTAATATAACGGTATGGAGTTAATTAATATTATTAAAAAGGGCATACCTACATTGATTGATAAATTAGGAGAATTGCTTCCTTTTGAATCTATGACTGTGGAGGAAAAGCGTGTTTATCAAAATAATGCTAAAGCTATGCATATTATAATGTGTGTTTTATTCAAGAAAGAAATGTCAAAGGTGCATGTCATGGTCAGCACTAAGGAGATGTGGAATACACTTGCTCTCACATATGAAGGTTCAAAAGAGGTAAAAAGAAATAAATTGACTATGCTTAAACGTCAATATGAAATGTTTGCTATTGAAGATCATGAATCTATACAATCTAAGGTTTCTCGTTTACATGTTATCCTAAACAGCCTAAGATCCTTGGGGTCAATTGTTAGTCAATATGAAATCAATGATAAAATTCTCAGAATTTTACTTGCTAAATGGAGAGCTTAAGAAATTGTTCTCAGAACTTCTAAAAATCTTGAGGCCATGCCCCTATAGGATTTGGTAGGTATTCTTACTATATATGAGTAGGTCATACAGAATGATGCAGGTTCAACAAAAGGGAAGGTTTTGGCTTTGAAATCATCTCAGAAAAATGTAAAGAAAAAGGTACCACCCAAAGCTTCTGAAGATATAGACAATACATCAGATGATACAGAGTCTAATGAGGAGATCTCCATCCTCACCAACAAGATCAAAAGGTTGTTGAGAAAGAAAGAGAGCAAGAGAAAGGAAAGAAGGTTCGGGACTAAAGATGGCAAGGAGCAAGATGAAAGGATAATCTGCTATGGCTGCAAGAAGCCAGGACACTTTAAATTAGAATGTCCTGATCAAGTTGAAGAAAAAGAGGAGAAAGAAAAGAAGAAGAAATTCTCTAAAAAGAAAGAGTTTTATGTCAACTTGGGAAGATTTGGATTCATCCAGTTCTGATTTTGGAGAGGAGACAAACATAGGTCTCATGACTGAAGTGGCAGATAACTATGTCATAGGACTCAGATAATGAGGTAGATTTTACTGATATTGATAGTTTACATTTAGCTTATCAAGAAGCAATATCTAATAATGGTATGATTGCATCTGCATATAAAACCATGAAAAGAAAATATAAAAATGCTTGCAAAGAAATTAAATTAATGCAACAAGAGAAAGCTAGTCTAAATGATATTTCTCTCAAAAATACAGAGCTTCTCCAAGAAAAAGAAAGATTGTGTAATGAAAATAGGAACCTTAAAAGGGACCTTGCAGTTCAGCACACAAATCTCAAAAACTTGGAAAAAGAACTTGTGTTAATTAGAGAAAAATTAGGAAAAAGGCCTATTGAATCAAATGAGACAAACATTGATGATATTATTACTGAAAATATCATTCTTAGAAAAGTTTTATCTCATTCAAATACAAATGAAAAATCTCTTGACATGTTGATAAAAAGTTCTAGGAAGTCTCATGATAAGAAAGGAATAGGTTCTGATCAAAATAATACATCATCTAGTTCTTCCATTGTACATCCTATCTGTAGGAACCTTCAAGAATACATCTTGGAAGAAAACTAACATGAAAGGACCCAAAACTATGTGGGTACCAAAAGAGAAAATTATTCCTCTTGCAGATATATTACATCCAAACAAGAAGACTCAAATATTGAAATTGGGAAAATGGATGCTCACTGATCATAAAGGTAAAAAAGTCTACATTCCCAAAATTGAGAGACAAGAGACAAAGAACGAGATTCGTTGGAATTGGTCAAATAAGGATGAGACATTCACATTTTACTAACAAAGGTTCATATGAGATTAGACGGTTTATCCCGTCTACAAGATAATTATTTCTTTTTGCTTGCATTTGTTACTCTAAATCTTTTACACATTAGACGGTCTAATTAAGTTTACATATATTTGATGATATGTGACTGTCTAAGCAAGGTGTCATGTTTTTTGCCTTGTTTTAAATTTGATTTACACTCAATTGATTTCTTCAAATCGATTTTATTTTATTTATTAAACATATGTGTTTTTAGCATATTGAAATTAAACATCATTTTATAAGAGGTCATGTTCAAAAGGGTACCATTGATTTGCAATTTGTCTCAACTGATGAACAACTAGCAGATATTTTTACAAAACCCTTATTGAAGAACGTTTTACTTATTTAAGAGAACTTTTGGGCATGATCTTAATCGAATGATGGAAAATATCAATTGGCTTAAACTCATTGCATCAAATGTTTTCATTTACATCTATATTTGTTACTTTTATTGCATAATTATTTTAAAGTGTGGTGAAAATTTGTTCTCTTTTCTTAATTAATTCATGCTATGCATTTTCTAATTTTTAAGAGTCTGAGATGCAATTCCCCTTTACCAGATTTACACACCTAGAAAAAATCAATTGGATTTATTTTCTCACCCAAGTTCTATTGTTATTCAAACCAGAAATTGACATGAGACGGACTCCCAAAAATATGAAAGAATTTTGTTCCCTCACTTGTTAATGATTTAACCATACACAAATTTAAGTGAGATCATTCCAGCAGTTGTTAAGATGAGTATACAAGAACCATATGATTTATGTATTAAGGATCAAGGTTAGTGAGCTAGAGATTGAAGTTATCCCTATTATCCAAAATTCTCTATCCCTAACACATGACCACTTAGAATCTTTATCAGCATCTCCCTGCAGCAGTGATGATTTTTTTAAATTAAATCCTTTTTGTGATGACAAAAAGGGGGGAAAGAGAAAGTATGACAAATAATTAAGAGAAATGATTAAATATGTTTTTGCAAATACTTTGAATACCATTGGATTTGTTTTTCATCAAATAAAATATTCCGCTGTTTAATCTCTTGATATTATTGAAATTATTTGTTCTTAAGGCTTGTAGTTTTGTCATCATCAAAAAGGGGGAGATTGTTGAACATTAGACGATCCAAAGTCTCTTTAGAGGATCAAATAAAATATTCCGCTGTTTAATCTCTTGATATTATTGAAATTATTTGTTCTTAAGGCTTGTAGTTTTGTCATCATCAAAAAGGGGGAGATTGTTGAACATTAGACGATCTAAAGTCTCTTTAGAGGATCAAATCATTTGATAAAGTTTTGATGATACACAAAACTCAAATATATATTTATATTTGATGACTTATATACCTTGCACAATTAACATTATTATAATTATTATTATTATTATTATTACTATTATTAAAGCATGAGATACATGGTCTATAAAGAGATAAGTTTTCTTACTATTTACTTTTGTGTTATTGATTTGATTTAAATTGATTTTGTATCATATTGTGCTCTAACGTTCAAATTTGTTCATAATGAAAAATATTCAAATTATTATGAAGTATTTAAATGTGATTAATTGATTTTATATCATATTGTGCTTTAATGTTCAAATCTGTTCATAATGGAAATTATTCAAATTATTATGGACTATTTAGATGTGGTTAATTGATTTTATATCATAATGTGCACTAACGTTCAAATCTGTTCATAATAGAAATTATTCAAATTATTTAAATTATTTTCTGATACAGACTTAATCAAGTTTAATGCAGTATGAAAATTAGAGAAGTATTTCCAGTTTGAGCTCCATACATCAGAAAGTCAAGATTGATCTGTTCAAGCATCCCAACGGCTAGTTTTTAGAAAGCTACATATAGAGGAGCAAGTTCAAGTTGAAGAAGATACAAGAAGAAGCAAAAAGAGAAATACATCATATAATACATTGAAAAAAATATACTGAGTGTTTATTGTCAATCTGCTATAGAGAGCATATAGAGTTTTGGGTTGTGTGAAACCATTGTGTAATTCTTCACCATTGTGAAGTAAACCCTTGTGAGTTGTCATTGTTCTCTCTTTTGAGAGTGTTTATTTTAATCTTGAGTGGTCTTGATCTCAGGGGGAGATTGGGACTGGTATAACCTGGAGAGGTTTGTGTACTCGGATAACCTGGAGAGGTTTGTGTACTCGTGATAACCTAAAGAGGTTTGTGTACTCGTTGTAACCTGGAGAGGTTTGTGTACTCATTGTAACTATTTGCTAAATAGTGGAACCTCTTAAACAGTTTGTTTAAGGGAGAACTAGACGTAGCCCAAGAGATTAGGGTGAACCAGTATAAAACTGTTTTATCTGTGCTTATATATTTTTGCCTTGGTTGGTGGTTTCTATTTATAGAATTGAGTTCAGACTCTATTCAACCCCCCTTCTAGAGCCAGCTGTTCCTACATTAACAATAATTATTTATTGTTGTGATGACGATTATCTTGTATTGTCATACTTTGTTTATTATGATTTGCCTAAATGATATTATTTATATTATTTTTTATAATGGCATAATTTTTAGACATTTTGGACGTAGTCTCAAATTGTTATTGTGTTGAGATTGTTTTAATCTCATATAACATCTTGGGCAGATGATTGAGACATATATTTGTATATTTCACATTCATAAATATTACTGAAATGTAAATGTTTCGTTTTTGTATGATATTATCACTTCTTCGGGTATGATTATCTGCAGTGATAAAATGGTTAAACATTTCATTTTGGATCTTTCGGTTAAATACGTTTGTCATATTTTGGCATTTTATTATGGCCACATGTTGTGAGTTATTATGAATTAATTCTCAATTATGTGATCTAATTTATGTTGTTCAAGTGGGAGAATGTTGAAATAATTATTTTATGGACTTACATTAATTAATAATTTATCCAGATTAACTTAGTCACCAAAATATTATGTAATTATTTTTTTATTTTTTATTAATAAAATGTTATTGTTTAGAATGTGAATATACATGTGATTGAGTCAACTGATAACAGGTGGGTTGAATCCATTATTAATTAATTAAAGGTGTCCCTACGACTGTCCATAGTCAGTTATTTTGTTATTTTATTTTACCGTATTTAAGAATAAAAATACAATCCTGTGTATGTGGTTTTCTGACATTGGGAGCAATTCGTACTCACTCTTCCATTTTCTTTATTCTCTACACAGATCATTGAACCAGGAAGAATAGAACCAACATGATAATGGCTCTGAGCTCTTCTATTCCAAGTTCTAATTCTTATTAAGCTTAAATAATCTAATGTACTCATATGCCATAATCGGTTTAAACTAAAAACCCTAAATTTATTATTTCTTTTAGCTAATCCCATGCAAGAATTCCTTTTCACGGGTCAATCCTGTCATGGCTACAATAAGTTACTATGGAGTAATTGAAGAAATCTGGGAAGTTGACTATGTGAAATTTAGAGTACCGGTATTTAAATGTAAATGGGCTGATAGTAACACAGGAGTGCATGTTGATGACTTGGGTTTTACATTAGTTGATCACGCAAAGATAGGTTATAAGGAAGATCCTTTCATCATGGCTTACCAAGAAAAACAAGTTTTTTATGTTAAAGATCCTTCAAATGAGATGTGGTAAGTTGTCATCCAAGGGAGAAATGAACCTGATGTCGATAACTATGACGATTCAATAGTTCAATATGCTAATAATTCATCATTCTCAAAGAAAAGTTGTAATAATAATAATAATAATATTAATAGTAATAGTAATTGTAATTGTAATAATAAGTATAAAAATAATTGTAACATGATAGAAAAGTTGTTTTGGTCTGATGGCTGTAGGATCTCTCAAGTTGGTGAGAGGTCATGGGTTCAAGTCCTCATTGGTGCACTTTATCCAAAATCTCATTAAAATAATTAATGGTAGGTAATAAAAGTAATAAAATTGTAACTAAAAATAGGATAAATAATAGGAATAGTAGATGTTTAAATAATTTTTTAATAAAAATAATATTCAAATTTTTTTTAAAAATATTTTTAAAATCGGTCACAGATTCGGTCACACATTCGGTCAAAGAATCGGTCATAGATTCGGTCACAGAATCGGTCACACATTCGGTCACAGAATCGATAACTATACATCAGCGACTAGCAAAATAGGACTGAGGCGTTTGGTCACTAAATCGGTCACTATTTTAATCAGTATCCGATTTTGGTCATTTAGTGACTGATTTTTTGGTTACTATTACTGATTTTTCTAGTAGTGATAGATCCTCATAGTGGTAGAGCTTCAGGCCCAAATGCTGCAAAGTTTGGCAGTTATTTAGGTGTCTTAGCACGATCAAAAGTATGTATTTTGATACATGACTAGGATCATGTGACTGAAGAAGAAAAAGATCTGATTTGGCAGGACCTTTGTGTAAGTAACAAATTTATAAGTTATAATAATTACATTATGAATTATTTTGTTCTTTGCTTGATGACTTATTTATTTATTTTTGCAGACAAGCTTTGAGTTTGAAACCTTCAGCTTCATTAGGAAGAAGATTATGTCATCCATTGGGGCAAAATGGAGGTCATTCAAGACCGTTTTGACGACTACATATGTATATGGAAAATGCAAGGGAAAGTCGCCTTGTGAAAAATATGGAATTGATGAAGAGACTTGGAGACAATTTGTCCAAATTAGAGAGGATTCGTCTTGGCAGGTTTGATTTTTTTTATCCAGACCCACTTAATTAAATAATATCAATGTGACAAAGGTGAATTTTGTATTTTGTAGGAGAAGAGAAAGAAAGCTCAAGACATTGCGAATAAGAATCTCACCCCCACCGATTGTCTAGGGGGGCTATGATTTATTACAAAAGAAGATAATGGAAGAAAAGATTAAAACATTACATGACTCTTCAACTTCAGAAGATGTTCTTTCTCCTCCATCCCCTCCTAGTCGACATGAGAAATGAAAGTTGGCTAGGACTAAACCAAGAGGGCAGATGACATCTGCAAAGTCTGAAGAGATTGCTCATCGGATTGTGAGTTAATGTCAATAAATTGAGTATCATGTAATGTTTTCATTTTTAGTATTTAATTGATGACTTTTATTCTATTATTTTCCGTAGGATGACCTGGTGCAACAGAGCTCACAGAAAAGTTTTGTGAGTCAAGGAAGACAAGATATACTACGGAAGCTATTGGCATCCCAGAACATCCTGGTCGGGTCCGCACTGCTGGGTTTGGTGCAGGGGTAAGACAATTTTTTGGATCAGCTTCCTGGTCTTCCTCATCTGCGACACCAGCCACACAAGACCAACTAGCTAAGATGAGAGAAGAATTAAGACGAGAAATGAGAGAAGAAATTAGACGAGAAATGGAGTAGGTTATTTCATCCATGGGCTTGACACAGCAGCACAATCCTATGTAGCAAGATGAAGCACGCGGTAGAGTTAGCACAAATGGTAGTTGTGTTGATGACGACGAGGATGAGGACGAGGAGGAGCTACAAACACATATTTCATATCTTTGTAAGTTGTTTGCTGGAGATCCTTCTCGTGTGGTAGCGATTGGGAGAGTGTATGCTACAGATTCGATGATCCACACATTGTCACTTAGAGAAGATTTAAGTAGAGTGGTTGTCGAAAAAGTTGCCGATACCGAGGTGCCACAGCCCACATCAGAGGTTAGATTTGTGGGGCAGCATGGCCTACACATCTCCTAAAGGTCATTTCTAAAAAACATAAGGTATGATTGTCATCATTTCTCTTTATGTTATTTAAATTAACATTTAGTTTTGTTATTTTCTATTACAGGACAGTAGGAGTAAACAGAAATCACCAAGTCCTGAGCCACAACCATCCCAACAACTTCAGACATCTGTGAATCCAATTCAGGAGTTGTTTAGGCTTTCCCACATCATGTATGATTCACCTTGTCCAATTCGGTGGGATCATACAGTATTTGGTGTCAACAATGGTGGTATGCCACTGTGCATATACATGAATGATATAATGGAAATCGCCATGGGATCCCAAATGTTAAACATTACAATCATTCAGTTATGGATGATGTAAGTATATTTTAGAGTTACACATGTTTACATTTCTTAATATTTTTTTACTGATATTCAATATATTAACAATGCAGGTACATAAACAAATTAGTTTATAACTCAGGGAATCCTGATATCTATGGATTCCTTGAGCCACAAAGCATACAAATGTATGGAAATAAAAGGTAGGAATGTCAAACTTATATACAAAAGTGGATTGGAGAATCTAGAAAGAGCATTTATTTTGCCCCAATTATTCAATCGTAAGTTACTAATCTTTATATTTTTTATTTCAAGTAATTTAGAGAACATCAATAATGGATTCATTATTTTAGGAGCCATTGGCAACTAATGGTTGTTTGCCCTTTCGATAACACTGTGGTCTGGTTCTGTTCACTGCATAAGAAGCCAACTAATGACTTCAAACAAGTGGTACAAAGGTATGATTTAATTTACCTTATAAAATATTTATCTTGTTTGTATAATATGCAAGTTATTACTAATCATCTATGATTTTAGTGCAATTAGTGTTATTAATGTACTTGGCGGTAGATCTATATCCTCATCCCATACCCTACGTTGGGTGCAGCCTAAGGTATTTTTATTCTTAATTGAACCTATTAAATTCGTTGTTGACTTGTTTAATGAATTAACTTTGATGAAATTGTAGTGTAACAAACAAAAAGGAAGTTGGGAATGTGGCTACTACGTCATGCATTGGATGAAGACCATAGTCCAAGCCCATATCACCGACTCTTGGGAACATGTATGAAAGTGTTCAAATTAGATAAAATTATGATGAACATATGATGATAACTACTAACACAATTATTCTATTTTAGATGTTCATAGATCCAGACCCAATTGAACACAAGTACATAGAAGATATTCGGACAGAATGGGCAACTTACTTCATTAAGAAGAGAAATGAAATCTTATAATAAACTTGTAGTAAGTATAGTATAATGTATAGTAATATTTGTCTAATTTGTAATATATTGTAACAACTTTCTAGTGCATGCATATATAGACTTATATAATGGTTGTGTAAATACTTAGAATTGTTGTGTTTGTGGAAAATTGAATTTTGAATTGAGTATGTGTTGAATTAAAGATATTGGATTTTAAATTTTGGATTTGGTAGCAACAATTGAATTTAGGTTGTGTAGTAGCTGTTTAATTTTGGAATTGGGCAGCAGCGAATAGTTGCTTCCATTTAAAAAAAAAAAAACTGGCACATACCAGTGCGGTTGTATAGGAAACCGCGCTGGTATGGCACATACAAACGTGGTATGTGCCAGTTTTTGCACACTATGAGTCATTTTCTAATGCGGTTTCTATAGAATCGCAGTGGTGTGTTATACTTTCCATCGTGATTGTACAACCGCGTTGGTATCTTCAGTACTTTTTATTGCAATTACATCCATTGCGGTTTCGCAACCGCACTTGTAAGCCTTATACACCGCGATTAAATGTCTTTTTTCTACTAGTGAATGAGCATTTTTTTGAACGACAATCATTCTTAGCTAATAATTTATTCTTCGCCAAATAGTTATTCCTGACTAAGATCCAAAGGTAGTTTGTATGGTGATCAACATATCATATTGATGCTCACTAGAGGAGACAATTGTCTAATGACATGTATAGAATTTGACCACTCGCTTCTAGTTAGATAATTGAACAAAAAAAATGTTCTGCTATGAAGCTCTTAATAAGAGTAAAGATCTCAACATTTTTTCTATATAAAAGGGTGTAACTTTTTTTTCTTGAGTCACTTTATGTAGGCTCTAAAGAAAGTAAAGGTTATGGATTTAGTTATAGTTGTTAAGTAACTTTATCTCTTTTGGATGTCCTTGTCTAAGTAGGATGCTTTAATTGCACTCCATGTAACATGACCATGTAGACAAAGTATGACAATGTTTCACACTTAGTTGTTTTTAACACTTTATCAAAATCCCAAAATGTTGGACATTTTCCCTAGCAATATTGTATCTATTCCATGTTGTGATATCAAAGTTAGGTCACCATGCTCATTTTAATCCTTTAACATCCATTTTATCTCTTTAAACATACAAAAAAAGGTTTTATTATGCTACTCAATAACCACTTTTCATTCACATGAGGATTTATTGACTTGAACAATGTTTTCTTCTTTTTTTTTTCCATTTTTGTAAGGAAGAACATCATTAACATTGTTCATTATATTTGAATGTGTTTGAAGGACTTCATCTCGATCTTTCAAAACTACCATCACACCTTATGTACCTTTACCTTCATTTCTTCCTTTGTGTCAAGTCTTCGGAATGCCTACAACTTTTACTTCTAATATATATTATGTACAAAACTCAATTGCTTCATCCAGAATATACTCTTCACAGTACAACCTTTTGGATGATATGCATTATTCAGTCACCTTTCTAATATCTTAATGTATCACTCAAAACAAACTATAATTAAATATACACCCAAAGATAAAAAGATACAATCAATTACAATTTCATAAAATATATAAAATGTAAATTGAAATACAGGTACTTGTAAATTTTTTAAAAATGATTAATTTTTTTTATATTATTTTACTATACAATTCAAGATTTAATAGAATTATTATCATTACTCACTCTTCTTGTTTTCAATACAATAAAAGCAAGATAATTTAAATTAAAGATAATACTTAATTTCCATATTAAATCTAAAGTGAAATACTTACAAAATTCTAAAAACTAGGTTTTGGATACTTCAGACCCATTACAATATAATTCAACATATACCAAATACCACACAAAAGATATGATTATTTATAACATATAAATCAATAAAAATCAAATAACATAACATTTTAATAACATTATTAAATAATTATTTCGAAAAGAACAATTACATGTATTAACAACAATCTAATTTAAATAAATTTTATGTTTCTTAGAATTTTATTTAACTTCTAATATATATTTCTAAAATGGGTGTCCTAAAATTCTACTTAACGCATATTATTCTAATAGAATTTTTAATATATATTTCTAAAATATGTTTTCCTTAAATTTTATTTAAAATATACAATTCTAATAAATATTTATATATATATATATATATATATATATAATATGCACTTTTAGTAAATAATTATAAATATATATAATATACATATTTATTAATTAATATTTCTAACATATATATATTTCTAAAGATTATAATAAAAATTAAATTAAAAATATATATATTTTTTAAATTCTAAATTATTAAAACGGGGAAGAAGTGACTACAAGGGAGTATTGGCAGTGAGATAGAGACATGTGGTAACAATATCAATGATGAAATTGAGGTTCTTTTGAAAGAGTAGAGTAGAAGGTGAAGTGTTCATAGAGGAAAGTAGAAGATATACATGAGAAATTTGGTGTGCCCTATAAGATGGAGATCACCACACTAGAACATGGTGGTGAGGTGGGCTTTGCTATGGTGAAATTATACTGAGGTGGGCTATGAATATAAATGACCAATAAAGGTGTAACAATGATAATTTGAATGTGAAAATGTATGAAAGTGAAAATGTCGAATGTATAAATTTGAGTCTAATGAAAAACCTTTAACATTAGTTAAATATCTAATTGATGTGAAATGTGTTGTTCTTATTACATCAGTTTTCTCACAACAAAATAAATATGATATTATTAATAATTTAATATCAAAATGATATACATTTCCTTTTTTTTTCAATGTCAAATATTAAGAAAAAATATTATTATATTAATATTAAATCACATTACTAAATAACAATTGAATAAAAGTTAAATAATTATAAAAATATGATAAAATATATTAATTTGATGTAATACATTGTTTGAACGAAATCACACCACGAAAAAGATATATGTAATCAAGATTGTGATGAAAGACAATATACCTCCTCATAAATATAAAGACACGTAGTATATACGAGTCAGATTTATTAAAAGAATAAACTTTTTTAACAAAACAAAATTCTTTAAATGAAATTAAACTAAGAGTCAATGATAGCATAAAAGATAAACTTTTTATGACATCCTGCAACTAACATATAAAATTATAAGTCAAACATTTTCAAGTAACAAAAAAACCAAAACATAAAAATGTTTAAAAGGTGTATAAGAAATAAAAACACGTGTCTTATGAATTGTTTTATTAAATTAAATTGAGATTAGTGTTTCTTGAAATATAATACACTTTTAACGAGTCCAGAAAAAAGTACAATCAAAGAAAAATTATATTGGAAAACGTAAGGGAACTTTCAACTATTAGAAAAAATTGACCTGCATGGGCCACCATGAACCAGTATAACTGACTGTGTTTTGTTGTTCTTGACCTTACTCTTTCATTTCTAAACTGTTCTTGCGCTGCTCATTGGAATTAATTGGTAATAAAATTGATTCTTGATAATCTTGAGCAAACTTGGTTTAAATTGCTATACTGCTCATTG
>Ga0209700_106380_pt1 | contig 18373 bp, 10 predicted proteins | sample SiratroredBW_FD_187528 | JGI IMG/M metagenome (GOLD analysis project Ga0209700, IMG submission 187528) | Root nodule microbial communities of legume samples collected from California, USA - Siratro red BW (SPAdes) (version 2) | ecosystem: Host-associated > Plants > Roots > Nodule | place: USA...
TACTAGATATTATTAATATTATTTATATTTAAATAAAATTGTTGTTATTATTAATAATATTATTAACAAAATATTATTGTTGTTATTATTAATTTTATTATTAGTAATATTATCATTATTATTATTATTAATATTATAAATATTATTAATAATGTTAATATTAGTATTATTATTAATTATAGAAATTATAATTACAGTAATAATAATAATAACAATAATTATAATAAAAATGCTAATAATCATATTATGATAATAATGTTATTCTGGTTTAGTGGTAAGTTAGTTTTGTTGACCATTATATACGGATTTTGTCTATATTTAATTTCAATTTTTTTTGTAGTGACGCACGATTTCTCTTTGTTAGAATTTTAAACAATTTGACAATGCAAAGTGAGAAATCGATTTACATATAACTGATCTCTCAGTTATGAATAAGTATTTGGTATATTTAAGTAAAAAAAAAAAAACTAAACGTAACCCTTTTCGTAACTTGTTTTTCATATTTCCATCTAGACCACGCTAAAAAATTGTACAAACTTCTGTCAAATGAATGTAGCTCTTGGTGCAGTGGCGTTCGTTAAATCTGACCGCAGTGTAGGATATCTTCGTCTTTCAATAAAAGAGGTGAAGATGCATAGGAGAAACAGCGTTGCAGGAAGGAAGAAAAACCTAATAACAAAGGGCTTTGCTGTTCCCATTCATAGTTTACCATGTTCAACTCAAGTTTTTTAGTTCTTTTATAAAATTAACGAATGTGTGTCATGACCTAACCCTTCACAGGACAACACAATAAAAATACATTCATGCTATGTTAATTTTGACATAAAAGAATTTTGAAAAATGGTCTAGTACCTGTATTATTCATTAACTATTCATAATTATTAATACTCTTACATTCTTCCCTAATTACCAATTTAAAGTTTTTCTCTAGCTAGCTTTTGGTAATAATAACTTACAAGAGAAAAAAAAAAAAAAAAAAAAGCATGAGTTGTGATCCATTAGATTACTTCGCATCTCATTTATAAACAGATTACAGATTACTTTGACGTTCTATTTACTTGAAGACATATAAAAAAACATCACAAGAATAAAAAGCTCATTTAAAACTATTGGTTCATCTTCTTGACCATAACTTAGAAAATGGTGCACTATTTTTCTTTTATTTCATGCATGTCCTTTTGAAAGAGTTTATTTTACACATGACAAAATGCTAGCTTGGAATGCGGCAAATTATAGTTTAGGAAATAATTTAAAAAAAGATGTTGAGGAGATTGCACATAGTAGAATTGACATTGCAGCTAACTAAAGTTGAATTAGGAGGTTAAGAGTTGGTGCTGGTCCTGACTTGGGAAGAAGAATTGATGGTTGGAGAAGTTGAGAAGCATGAAGCATCTGCACACACATGACATATATATTCTCTTAACATATGTTATCTACTAGATTTCATTATTGTGAGATCTTTCTAATATTTTCTTCCTCAACCTTTTCAATAGATAATATCAAAATTAGTGATTTGTCTTCATATTTTCTGTATCAACTTTTTCAACAGGTGGTGGTTAAGTAAACTTTTTTGCAAAAGATTTGAAGTAAGTGTGTTTGATTATATTAACAGGTATGGTTTTATCACTCAATATAACTACCTTTTTTTTCTTGATAACTATTTTGATGTCCATTATTTGAGTTGATAACTTTATCCCTCCAAGAAGAGAAAATGTTGTTTGGGCATATGATGACCTTGAGTGGCATACACTGGTCACTGTTCCAAAACCTTCATCCTTTCTTCCCTCATCTTGTTTGTGTTAGTGAGGAGTATATATGGTGGGGCCAATGATGAGGACCCAGAAACTTAGTGGGGGCAATTGGCATCACTTCTTTCCAAGTTGGAGGCACAGTGTAGAAAAAAAGAATAGGATCTGAAGTTGCTTTTCATCGCCCCAAGCATCATAGAATACAATTTTGTTTATGGTTGGTTGATGAAATGACTCCTCACCAAGCAACCTCTCCTCCCTCTTCCCCACTCACTCACTCACTCACTCCTTCTTTCTTTCCCTTCTTCTCCCCTAAATATGCCCTTCAAGAGAAACCCATTCCATTGCTCATCCATGTAGGAATCTATCCCACCCCAATGCCTAGAGAGAGAAAGAGTGATGGGATTGCACTCAAATATGCTCTTGACCATCTTTCTTTTGGATTTGACCAATAATAATATTATAAATTTCACTCTAAGTTTGATTAGTGTTACTTAATTCACGCCTAATTTTAAGTTTTTGGCCATGATTCATCCTTTTATCATCTTTGTGAATTGTAAAGATGGACTAAAACACAAAAGTTTGTCTAACTAAAAAAATTAGTCTATTAAATAAGGAAAAGTATGGTGTATGTTGTATTGCAAGCCCCCAATACTATGGTTATCGTTGTCTTTTGTGGAAAATTTTATTGAGCTTTGAATCCTTCAACTTTTTCCTCCAGCTGAATAACAATAACAATAGTAACGAAATTGTATTTTGATCATTCTTCTAGAGATTACAACTAGTGCAATATAAAGCCAATTGTTTCAGTTTTTCTGCTTACCACCAATTAACAAGAATCCCGAATGATGAAACTAGCAACATAGATCAAGAATGATCCCAAATGCGTTGTTTTTATCCATTATTTTATTCAATCTTGAAAACACGTCAGGTCTAGAATCTAGATAATGGCTATTTGTAAAAATTCTTTCTGGATTTTAATAAAAATTGGGAAAGTGTTGTTAGAATTCCAATGAATAAATAGTAAAAATTGTTATTCTAGAAGTGAAAATAATTTTTACAAAACTTCATACTAACTGATGTAGAGAGGGATGTTATCGAGGATTGTGGTACATCTTATCAAGAGTAATGTTATGTTTACATTTTTTTCTTTTAAATTAAGGAGAGAGAAAAACAAAAACAATGTGTCATATTTTTTTTCTTTAACAAGTGAGATAATACAAACTAGCCATAGAAAGGACATAAAAATAAATATTATAAAAATAACATTATTTCGTGAATATTGCTTTTACAGCACCGTCAGAGATTTTTTTTATAATATGGAATTCTCAAAAAATAAATTATCATGCACCCCTCGGTAACATTCGTGTAAAAGTAGTTATAGATATGTTATTTCCCAAGTGATCGTAACCATATGAACTTCTAAATATTTTTTATAGAATAAATGAGTTAAATTTTAAATTAATAAAATCGGGTTCACATAACAAAAATGGATGGTGTTGATTTAACTTTTAAAGCTCATTCATATACAACTCAATTGAAATATTATTATTTTAACAAATTTCATCGAAATTTAATCAAAATACATATTTAAATTTTTAATTTAATTTTTAACATAATCAAAATGTATTAAAATTGAATAATAAAATGGAGTAAAACTATAATCTATTATAAAAATAATTACTAAAATTACACATAAGTTTCGAATATATTTATTTCATTTATTTAGAATTAAAATATAACTAAATTGATATTTTTTAGAAAGTTAATATGAATAATCTATTCTAATAAACTCTTTTCGTATCTAAAATTCACATCCCACTAATCAGATATGAATTTTAAGATATTAAATTTAAGTTTAAATAATCATAGTGTACTTGAACCCCATCATTACTCAAACCTATTAGAAAAACAAGATTATGTTAAAAAAACTGCAAAAACATGAGTTAAATATAAAATTTCTTAAATGTATTGAATACTTCTGTACCCCCAAAAACATTACATACTTTGTTCCTCTCATAAATTATTACTTTTGAGACTTTAAGGAGGCTAAGATGGTTTGAGTTATGAAAGAAAAAAATCTTATTAAAATGCTTTTTTCATAGTGTAAAATTAATAAATACTTCACACTAAATTACTGATAATAAAAAATATAAAATAAAATTTTAGTTTCTTATTTACATTTTAAAATTCACTTTGTACTTTAAAGTTACTGTTAGTTCAAATGATAGCTACCCAAACTAACTAAAAGACAAATTTAAACATACTAGCTTAAGCTAACATTAACAATATAAAATATTACCGCTAAAATTTTAAACATAAAAAAGAACAAATTTAAACTTATAATTCTGATAAACAGTACACTATTGTTTTAGCATTTCGTCATAGAGATGGTAAGAGAGAGAAATAAGATCAAACAAATGAAATAAATGTTATACGTAAATTAATAAAATGAAAAGTTAAAAAAACTGTATAAAAAAGTTAATATAAATAAGTTTATATATAAATTAGTTGAATGAGAAAGAGTAAAAAATAATTGTATTTTGATGAGTTTATCGCTAAAGTACAGTGATGCTAAAGTAATATAAAATTAAATTTAAGTTAAATTTTATATTAAATAAAGATGAGAAAATTTTACAACATATAAAAGAAATACTCACAAATTTATTATTTTTTAAACGTTGAGTTTGAGGTATTGTTAATAGTTTATAACGGTTTAACTTTTATCTTATTGTTAAATTTTTTCTTTGAATCCTTTTTTTAAATATCCAATAATGATGTTAGAGTAAAGATATGATTGTTGCATAAAAAATCTTCTTGGTGTAGGTTATTTTAACAAACATAATAAATAATCATACCATTTGAAAAATAATGATTTAAAAGTTATTCCATCAGAAACATTAATTAATAAATTAAAAATTTTAAATTATCTATATGATTAAATGTCTTTTAATATATATATATAAAATAAATTTTGAAAATATAAAATTCAGAAAAAAAAAACATTTAAGACAACAATTTGATGCGCCAAGATTTTCAACCTAGTTTGTTATAGTGGATCAGCTCACTCACTCATTTTTGACAGGTCAATGATGGGTGGAGCCAAAATGAGTTAGGCTGACCTATTTGTCATCCTAAAGTGTACCAATGTGAACGAACTCACACTTGTTGTGAAAGTTAAACTGACACTTAGATTTTCAACAAGTGACACTTCACAACTTGAGTAAGAAGATCTTTAGATTTTCTTTTATAGACTATAAAAGGGAGGTAGCTTTACTTAGAAGATATCTTAAAAGTCTAAGTCATTGTTAATTCAACAATTAAATATAATAATATAATGTTACATTATACTGATTTGAATGATTATGTATTATATATAATTATGATGTGATGTCATTTAAAATTATATACTCATGATGATAATATGTTAACTATTTTATTATCACATATATTTAGTAAGATGATTAAGTTTAATATAAATATTGTTGATCAATGGTCTAAATCATATAAATTAAAACTAGTAAAAATATAGAGAGTGTGATTAAATAACTTATAAACAAACAAACTTGAGTCCTAATTATGATTATATAATTTTTCTGTAGATCAAAGTCTTTAATCATATGTTAGTCTTTATATAAATACCGTAGAATATGTTTGTCTATTATTTTTATCTAGTCTTCGTTAATATTTAAATTCATAATCAATCTATATATAATATGATATTAAAAAAAATTGATTAATTTGTCATGTATATCCCATAATCACTGGATTATTATGGATTATTTATATAAATAAATAAAATGTTTTTTTTAATTTTTAATAAAGAATAATAGATATTAGTTTTTTTCAAAATAAAAAAAAAACATAAAATCAACAAACAAATTTTTTCATATGACTATTGAGTGTAATTTTTTTATGACTATACAAATATAATATATTTGTTATACATCTGTATATACATGGAAAATTCTCATTTTATGCGTTATGTGTACGTGAAAGAATAATATTATCGATTGTTCTTATTATAGAGAAATGATCAAGATTAAAATATATAAATAATGTAAATTTTTTAAACTTACAAGATTCACTTAAGTGATATTGTAATTTTAAAATGAACTATTAATGTATTATCCTACACTAATATTTATTTCTCTTATAAAAGAATTATTTTATAATAGTGTACTATATTATATTATATTTATAGTTACTTTAATACTATTAATAATTTTGTATAAAATGTCAATTTATTTATTTATTTATTAAAGTATAATTATGCAAAGAAGTCAATTATTTGTCAATTTTATCCAAATTGAATAATTATAGTTTTATGTGTACATAATAATAAACATTAAATAAAATTACAAAAAATGAAACCTATAGGTGTTGTGCTATAGTATCATTCTTTCTCTGTCTAGATATAATTCAGGCCTGTGATTTTCATACTAAACCCCGAAAAAATATTCTATAATTTTCTCTGTTTTTTCAAATAAAATTATAACCGAAAACAGGCAAATTACAACATAATCATTCAAACAGTTGAGCAAGAAAATTTGTTCTCAATTATGACACGTAACATCATATTCTTTGCGGACAGATTCAAATCTAATAGGAACAAAATTATCTTAAAAACTGATTGATTGACAACATAAAAATATCTATATTAATAATGTACGAAAAATAAAACTCATTTAATATAGTCAGATATAATCTTGTAAAACTTTAGTAATTAAATATGTGGACAAATAATAAAACAACGAAGTAAGTAAATTAAGAAAGTGCAAAAGTAATAATTCAAAACAGATGGTAAAAGAAAAGGTGGAAACATAATGTTAAAGAAACATAAAGTAAAAAACATGGTTTTGTGTCATGAATAAAGTTTGCGTGGTAGCTATTTGAAAATATGTGGTAGTTGTGTTGTGGGTATAAAGGGTTGATGAATGAATGGCGGTGAAGGGCATGAAGGAGGCACTCCAAAAAATGCTAAAACTTTGTTGGAGATGAGGTTTTATGTTGAGTTTTGGTAATTTCAAGCACAAAGGTAAAAACAGAGAGAAAGGGAAAGAGAAAGAGAGAGAGTGTGTATGTGAGAGTGTCCCATTCCCATCCCCCACACAAAAGGTGGTGGGAAAAAAGTTCTTTTTGTACACACTGCGATGATGGCGATGATGATGCCTGCAATCTCCAACACAAACACAAACACCATCTCTTCCTCTTCTCTCTCTCTTATCACTCTCTTCTTTCTCTGAAGCCAACCATGGTTAACCTCTTCTCGCTCAGCCCGTGATTAATATGAAAGTTGTGAGCATGGAGACACAGAAGAAGTGCGGTTGCTGGGCTGTCCTTAAACGCGGCGTTAGAGGTGCGTGCAAACCTACAGCTTCCAGAGACTCTGCTAACACTATCCCTCGTACTAGTCTCGTTTATGATGCAGGTACATACACAACACAACATAACTAACAACTTTTTTCCACCTTCGACAATTCTCCTCCTTCATTGCGAATCTCAACCACTATATTGTGTAGTGTCACTCCTCTCTCTCACCCCAATGAAGCTTCAAATTTGGCCACACCCCATGAGTTTCTTCTCTGCTTTTGCTTATTTTCTTCTGTTTCTGAAGCTTAACTTTTCTTCTTCCTTCTAATTCCGAAGTAAAAATTTGTGGTTTCGCAGTACTGTATTTAAAATTTGGGCCTGAGTTATCCCCCACAAATTTGATTTGTAAGGGGGGAGATGCCTAAGCTGTATAAGCTCTTATTAGGCACAGTCTTGGGCCAATGTAGGACTTGATTTTTTCAAAATACATGATTCTGGGTTTGCTTGAAATCATGGAGTTTTCTGGGATGGTTATTTTTTTTATATAAAAAAAAAGAACTTTTCGTGGCAGGCATTTTTATGGAGTTTAATTATGATGGGGGTAGTTAAAAAGATGGATCTTTTTCAGCTTTCTCGCTGTGCTTTCTCAGAACCCTTTTCTCCATCTTCCTGTTTCAGACACTGTAAGCATAGCTAACTGCATGATCCCTTTGAAGGAACGTGGGGTGGTGCAGCGAGCAAACTGAGCTAGCCCCCCTTGAAAATTCAAAAAGATTTATATTTTTCATTTCTGTAGGGAGGGAATGAATTTTCTGAAATTTGAAGTTTCATAGATTTTGTGCTTGAAAATAGAAACCATGGATTTTTTTTAGTCGTTGTGATATGATGGTTTCAATCTCATTGTCAGATCCGAAACCAAGCTAGATGCAATTATCATAAATCTTATTCATGAAGTAGTGGGAATTTCAAGAAGGAAGCCTTCACGTTTTTTTTTTGTATTGATGCAGCAACCGAGACAAGATACCTGAATGCTAGCAATCGAGAACTGTGTCCTCCCCTTGAAGCTCGATTATCTTCTGATAATCCTGATCCCCCACCCCAGGAGAACAAGGCTGCATGCCAGCTCCTTCAATTTTCGTTTCAAGAACTTAAAGCTGCAACTGGAAATTTCAGACCTGATAGCATTCTTGGGGAAGGTGGCTTTGGTTATGTTTTCAAAGGATGGATTGAGGAAGATGGAACCTCGCCAGCTAAACCTGGGTCTGGGATTACAGTGGCTGTCAAAAGCTTGAAGCCAGATGGTCTTCAGGGCCATAGAGAATGGGTGGTTAGTAAAATATCTGCTTTGGGTTAGTAGATTGGTGTTGTAATGAGTTGTTTAGGATAAGTTGGAGATTGACTTGTGACATGGCATTTTGTTGATGCAGGCTGAAGTTGATTTTCTTGGACAGCTTCACCATCCTAACCTTGTGAAACTTATCGGTTACTGCATTGAAGATGATCAGCGGCTTCTTGTTTATGAGTTTATGACCCGTGGAAGTCTAGAAAATCATCTATTCAGAAGTTAGTTTCTGCCTTGCCTTTCCTTTCTGTGTAGAAATTATATGGAGTGTTATATATCTAGAGATTATGTGGTAACAGTTTCCAGGTTTCCTGCACAAATCGTTCGATTGCTATTGCTCCAATAATTAACCAAAACTAATGAAGTGATCCCCTTTGGTTAATCTGTGACTTAATGCAACATTGTAGAATTCTTTCTTTTCCTTTTCACTGTTTATTTGCCTTTTCCTCTCATTGCTTCCATATTATTGATGATGATGATCGATCCGGAACATCTTACCCTTAGTTATTTTGTTCTGGTCCCTTTCCTCTTGATCATTGTATCTAACAATTAAAGTTCCGGTTTTGCCTCAATTTGAAGGAACCGTACCTCTCCCGTGGTCCAACAGGGTTAAGATTGCCCTTGGTGCAGCAAAAGGATTGGCCTTCCTCCATAATGGTCCAGAACCAGTCATTTATAGAGATTTTAAAACATCTAACATTTTGCTTGATACGGTATGTGGTTACTGAAATAAACCAATCAGTTTCAAAGAGGTTTTTTCAATTACTTATTAACATGTAGTATTTTATAGGAGTATAATGCAAAGCTTTCAGATTTTGGTCTAGCAAAAGCAGGACCTCAAGGAGATAAAACACATGTTTCTACCAGAGTAGTTGGAACTTATGGTTATGCTGCTCCAGAATATGTCATGACAGGTAAGAATGAAACTCTTTAGCTTCCAATACACCACAAAGCTTTTGTATATGTTGTGGTGAAAGTTGTATTCTAGACTACAATTTCTGCTACTACACAGACATTAAGGAAGCACATGCCAATCATTACATAATTGTTATGAAGACTGTGATTATTCTTTGGTTATCATGTCAAGATAATTGACCTGATGTGTTTATTTAGCTTTTTTTCTGTTTACTTATGTCTTTTTAGCTTCAATACTTCCAACATTTGCTACACATACACTTGTCCTAGACTTCAGAGGCTCTCTTGGATAAGTAGTGTACTCACTAACAAGAATACTCAACTTATTTCTAGTGTCATGTACAAGATAGAGGTTGTAAAGAGCATCAAAATGTTAAAATATGCTGAGACTTGTTAGCATTTTGATGTTTCATCCCATGTTCATCTATCCAGACACCACAATATGGTGTAGAAGTCTTTCTAAGACCTATGAGAACTAAACAACTGCATGGTTTTCTGTTTCTTTTCTTTTACCAGGGCACTTGACTGCTAAAAGTGATGTTTATAGCTTTGGAGTTGTGTTACTTGAGATACTAACAGGAAGAAGATCAATGGACAAGAAGCGCCCTAGTGGGGAACAAAATCTTGTTTCTTGGGCTAGGCCATACTTAGCTGACAAGCGAAAGCTGTACCAACTTGTGGATCCTCGCCTCGAGCTAAATTATTCTCTAAAAGGAGTGCAGAAGATTTCCCAGTTAGCTTATAGTTGCCTCAGTAGAGACCCTAAATCTCGCCCCAACATGGATGAAGTTGTGAAAGCGCTGACTCCATTGCAGGAGCTTAATGACCTTGCAATTTTGTCTTATCACACTCGCTTGTCTCAACAAGGGAGACGGAAGAAGAAAGATGGAACTCCACACATCACATACACACAGTCCAAGAGCATGAGGGCCTCTCCCTTGAATGCCAGCAAGCAGCATCGATGATAGGAAGAAAGTGATCCTCTTCTTTATTGCTGGCTCAATCAAACCAAGGTTGGAATGCCTCCTTTGTTGTGTTGTTGTTGTGTGGAGATGGACGTTTCAAGCTTACATATTTTTTGGGTGTTTAAAGTATGTCAGGGCCACAGGAATGAGGAAAGAGTAATTAATGATGATACATTGATTTTATTTGAGCTCTTTTATTAGAGAGCTAACCATCAATATGGAAAGAAACTTGTCATTTGCTTATGCTGTAACTGAGATTCCCCTATATGTATATGAAATGCCTCACTTCTCAGATAGTCTTTTGCAGCAACCTGAATCAATTGCATTATTCTGTGGTTGAACTTTTAATGACACGTTTTTATGCTTCTTAAAATCTATTGAACCAAATCATAGTTGTAAAGCACACAAAATTTGTTTTGCTACTATTATAAGCATTCTATATCTTCAGCAGCATTTATCAGACTTTCTTTTAGGAGATTAAGGCCTCTAGTTGTTCAACATCTTCTATTGTTTGGACACTTACTCATTGCAGGCAGTATATATCCGATTCTATATTAATTGGGTATTGTTAAAAAAAAACCCACCAGAATCAGTATATATACTTGATACCAACATAGATAGCATATTTATCTTTACGCATAGCATAATTGTCTGTGGACTGTATTCTGCTAATATCTGTCTTGCTTGATAATTTGAATTGGAAAAAGGAATCTGAATTTGCTTTAATTTATTCGTTTCTGTAAGAAAGGTAGTCACAAAGTTTCCATTACCGTCAGTAATTTGAAACTTATGCCATTCCTAGCATCAATCATGCTGTAATCTTTCGTAAGCTTGCACCGTTCCTTTTGAAGATGCCTGGCATGAGAGAATAGGCTTCTGTTCTTTTTTATGGGCACATGATTAGGCTTTTTTCTTTTCATTGATTTGACATTATAGATAATAAAGGTATCCGACCAAATTGAGAATACTTAGATGGACCATGTTGCCCCATCTCTATAGTTTTGTCACATGCAGCTCATCCATTGCAGAAATTAGAAAATTCAAGAAAAAAATTTGAGGTTTAATAGTGAGGAATTCACCTTGGTAATGATGACATGGGATTTACATTTATGATTGTGCTTATATTGCTAACTAGTAAGCACACATCATCAAATTTCTCATACAACAATTACCTTTAAAGAACAATTTCTCACCGAACTTTTATTCTTGGCCAAAGAATTTTTTGAAACACAATGCTCTTGCGCCTTCAAGTTGTTTGATGGATTCCCTTTTTAATAAAAAAATTCTTGGTTTTCACATCTGCCCTTTTAAATCAATATTTATTCTAAAAAAAACAGTGTCCACCGCAAAGTTGATTATGGAGATGTTTGTTTTTTGGCAAAAGAAACCGAGACATGTATGTACTACTCACCCTGGTAGCAAGATTCTTACTGATTCAACTTACAATATTTACCTCAGCAAGATTAGAAATCTGGGACAAGACGCATGCTTGGTAAAAAAACAGGTAAACATCCTCGTTAACTGGGGACAAAGGAATAGTACAATGGCAACCCAATCACTATTATAGGCTCTGCCAAAAGTCTGTGATGTATCTTTATTATAGTTGATAAAGCTACACTTACGAATCCAATTCATTTCTTGCAGGAAAGAAACCCAGTGAACACCGTATGGTGACAAGAAACAGAAAAGTAAAAGGCAGGAAAACCAGCAATAATGCCTTCTCAGTGGTTACTTAGGTGGCGACGAAAACCTTTTTCTCTCCCCTTATTATACCAGCATGTGCATATCCAAGCTAGTGGCAAGAAGATTCACTGGGCAATTATTTAACCTGTGGGTACTCAAATCATAAGTAGACATGGTTTAAGACCAAAACACATTACCCAATTAATATCCCACCATGCATGTTATTATGATACAAATATTAGAGTAAATATCTCCTAATTTTGACCTTGTCTTGTCACTATTATGATAAACCAAATGCCTCTGTATGGTCCATTTTTAACACTGTGCAGATGGTCCTTCAGGTAAACAAAAAATTAGACACTAAAACTAACACTCCAATCAAACACACTATGGAAAAAATGTAACATAATGATACCAGATTCCCCTCTTTGCTTTTCTGAAACAATGAGCGTCTGGCAATACGGTTCAATGGGCAAAACTCTCCTTATCTATTATTACCGTTCTTTCCTTTTCCCCCTTTAAGAAAAAAATTGTCAGAATGATGCATCATTTCTTTGTTCTTGTAAGATAGTCCATATCCTCTAACACGTGTCACAGAAATGCAATACTGTGCCAGTTTTTGAAAAAAAATAAATAAAGATTTATACATCTTGATGATGTTTAGTTCCCAGAAAGTTCATTGGAATCTTGTCATTTTGAACTAAGTTTAGACTCTTGTGTCATATCTGCGTGATTATGATTTTTTGCAAGAACTTCCAAAATAAGTAGCAACCACCTTCTTGTTCAAGGTCAATGTGGTTTATGCCCATGACCTTGGAGAAACAATGCTACATTAACATATACTCAACATTTGTGGGCTTCAATGTGGTCAAATGTAATCATTCATATTTCATAGGTTTGAGTTGGATTGGGTTTTGACAGCAGGAACCTGTTAAGTATTATGTTTTAAACCAACTCTACTTGTTCAACTATGTGCTATGGATATTTGATTTTTGTATTGTTCAATTTTTTTTAACAAATTTACCTATTTAGGTAATTTTATTCAAAAAAAAATTACAAGTTTAAGACACTGGTCATTTTGAAATAGTGGTCACCTAATTAATAAATTTACTATATTTTTTACACTGAGTTGGACATTTAAATGATAACTTTATTTATTTATTTTTTATGCTAATAGTTTAATTTAAAAAGTTAATTTCATATTATTATAAATATATGAAATAAATATATTGATGTAATTAATTAGAAACACTTAATTTATATATTTTTTAATTATAATAGTATTATTTTAAAATAAGTTAGGCATTTAATTATTTTAAAATGCACGTATATGAAATAAATATATTGATGTAATTAATTAGAAACACTTAATTTATATATTTTTAATTATAATAGTATTATTTCAAAAATAAAAGTTAGGCATTTATTTATTTTAAAACGCACATAGATATTTTTCAATGATAAATTTTGAATATTTTCTTTTTTAAATTTTGGACTTAGGTTAATCATTTCATTAATGAGTTTTATTGATGAAATTTAAAAGAGTTAAACAAAATTGAAAAAATTAAGTTAAAATTTTAAAATTATATTTTATTTTTAAAATAAAAGTTAAGTGTAAAAAATATTTAATATTTACATTAATTGAAAGTAACCTACAAAATAGTTATTATCATATACATTCAAATTGTTTATTGCATTATCATATAAATTAAAAATAGTTATTATCATATACATTAAAATTATATAAAAGATTCTTTTTGTCAAGTTATTATACATGGCAAGTTTCTTTTTGTCTGTTTTATTGAGTTAATTTTGAAAAGTTTTGTATGTATGGAGAATAAAGTTTTGCATCTAGTTCTTCTAAGACAAAGATAAATATTTTGTAGTTTACTATCATAAAAGTATGTTTAAATCATTTATTAGAATTAGTTTTGGAAAGTTTTGTATGAATGGAGACTAAAGTTTTACATCTAGTTCTTCTAGAGCAAAGATGAATATCTTGTAATCTATTATCATAAAAGTATGTTTAAATCATTTATTAGAGTTCTTTATGTTTAAATTTAACTTTATGTGTTATAGGAAAAGTCGAAAGCTTTGATGTTAAATAAACAAACTTTAACAAGTTAAGAAAACTATTTATGTCTTTAAAATATTAGGATAGATGATTTGGATGTGAAGGTTATTTGATTATAATATTTTGTTTTTATGTAGGAGTTGTTTGAAATATGTTTGAATATTTGAGATTGAATATATTTGAGTTTTGATTAACATATGTATATTTTAGAATGTTTTGAAGATACTCTTGTTGAGAAGTTGATATATTGATTAGATTATGCATATTATAAGATATAAGACTTCTTAAATTGTGTTTTGAATATAATTTAAAATGAATAGAGTTAGTTTTTATGACTTTCCATATCTTAGTTTGTGAATTTGATGTGAGTTAGTATATAATTTGAATAATCAATGTTAAATTGAAATAAAAAAGTGATCATATTTGAGCAAATTATGGTTATACTAATCATTTTAAATATATGTGAAAGTTGTATTTGTTAATTGGAATTTTAGTAAAACTTTGAGAACAGTTTTGGTTTTGTTGCATGAGATTAATTTTCTTATATTTTTTGTTCAAGCAAAAAATTTTCATCCAAATGAAAATAAAATAGAAATTCAAGTCTAGCTCTTGTCACTATTTCTGCTTAAGTGGAGAATTTTTAGTTTAAACAAAAATAAAATTACAACTCAATCTCAATTCTTAGTTAAATTTCCACTTAAAGGAGTCAATTTTTGTTCAATCTAAATTCTTTATTTCCTTTGATTTCTTTAATGAATTAAATTTAATGCTTTTATAAATTCAAAATAAATATTAAATTATATACTTAATTAATACGTGACTTTATTTAAATAAGTTATGTTGTACGATTTTTAAAAATATTAGAATATTATGAATTTAGAATTAGAAATTTGAAATAATATGTAGACCACTATTTGAGTTATATATTAAACAAAGACATTTGTGACGTGTATTCTACTAATAATTTAAGTCATATAAAAGTAGTTAAAAGTTAAAAGAAAAGTTATTATATATTGGAAAATATAATACATGTATAAACTTAGGTTATAATAATGAAGTTACATTAATTCATAATTCTTAATTCTTATTGTAAATCTAATTATTACTTTGGATCATATATTAATATATGGAGGACTTTAGTCAATATTTTATTTGTTATATATATATATATATAAACTCATGGTTTATATCAAAACTTATCTTTTTAATACACATTTATATTATGGTAAACTTTTATTTTAATAATTTATCTTAAAATTTGTTATTTTGTATTGAAGTGGTATGATTGTACTGTATAAATGAATAAATATAAATAATGTGAAGGTATATAAAATAAATAATAATCTATTATATATATATATATATATATATATATATATATTTGTAATGTTTAATTAATATTATTTTAAAATAATTAATAGTTTATAAATGTCCTTTTACTGGATTATGCTATATGTTTATTTGTAAGGGCGTTATAAATACTGCCGTTTTTTAAAATTAAAATAGATCTTAATATTGTGTCACAATTCTTAAGAAATGTTAACACAAAACATGATTTACAACTTTTTTTCTGTTTCAATTACCCTAGTCATGAGACTGCACACATAAAAAAAATAATATTCTTTTACTTTTAAAACTCCCCATGGAGATGTAACCTTAAATCTTAAAAGACTTACTAGAATAAATTTAATTCAAAAATATTATTTGAAAAACATATACATTTTACAGAGTTAAACATTTTATGATGGTCCAAAAATTTATGAAAATTTACTTTTCACTACTTTTTATTAATGAACTCAGTATCACTCAAATCTTATAACTTGTTGGTGAGTTGCCATGTATTTGAACTGGTTTAACTATTGAATTGAAAATAATCATAAAAAAACTCTTAAATTTATTTGAGATTCCTAGAGATTCTCTCATTAATTTAATTAATATTTTAGTAATATAATAAACAGAAAAGAAAACAGAAAAATAAATTATATCATGAACTCTGGGGTTTTACCAATTGTTGTATCGTGTTTCTACACATGCATACTATTTATATTATTTGGATCTAAAAAAATTACAAATTTCAGGTCTATATATGTCTTGTGGAAAATAAAATGTCTCATGAAAATTATAATTATATTTCTTTTCCTGTTACCTTTTATCTCATTTTCTTGTAACAGTGAACAAAATTATTAACATGAATTTTCCAAGATATTTTTTTTTTATCAAAATTCATTTATTCTTATGAATTAATAGAAAGCGATTGTATGATACATAAAAAAAACATTTTTATTGCTTTCCTAAAAAGTCTATCATGACTTAATTCCCGTCTTCTTCTTTGAATAGATGTTATAATAATTATAAAAAAAAATATAAGTGTGACATATTTTAACCTGCGTTAAATTATTCCTATGAATTAAAATTTTTATAATAATTTCTTTTAAAATTTTCAATCTAATAATATTTTAATTTAATTGCATGTTTTAATGTGCTTATTTTTGGACGATGGTTGTTGTGTATGTAATTTAAAATAGATAGATTCGAAAAATTGTTATTTAGACATGTGAGATGGATTTGGAAGTGAACTTTCCAAAGTGAAGTCATGTCAATACGTAGAAGAAAGTCTAGAAAAAGTCTTATGTAAAACTCATTTGAAGAAAACCTTGACCAAAGTAGAAGTGTTGAAAATATTTTGACATTTCAATACATTTAACAAAGTTATTTTATAAAAGAAGAACATCTCTATTTATGAAAAAAATTAAGACTACTCCTAACCCGAACTCTAACTTACATGAGAAGCCTCTTAAAAACCCTCAAATCAGAGAATGACTCATGTCAAACCATGAATGGAAATGATCTCTCAATTGACAAGTGACATGTGGCAAGGAGTATGAGAAGCATGCATAGACGTCACCTAAACCCTAGCTCATACTCTAGGAGCTAACTCTCTCTCTTAGGATTACGAAGAAGTCTATAAAAGGTCTGATGTCAAACTCATCTAGAGAGAACCTTGACTAGAGTATAAGTGCTGAAAATATTCTGGCACCAAATCAATAAATTCATCAAAGTTATTTTACAAAAGGAGAATACCTCTATTTATAGGAAAAATTAAGACTAACCCTAATCCTAACTTTAACTTGCATAAGAAGCTTCTTAAAAACTCACAAATCAGAGAATGACTCATGTCAAAACATGAATGGAGAGGATCTCTCGATTGGCATGTGACATGTGACAAAGAGCATGTCTATGTGTCACCTAAGCCCTAGCTCATACTTTAGACACTAACTCTCTCTCTTTTAGGATTACGGTTTGGCCCAAATAGAAGCTTAAAAGTTTAAAACAATCTATTGTAATCTTTGGTCCAAAATTTAAATTCCTATATTACATTAACCAAAAATCCTATTTTACTTAGTCCAAAATATAAAACTTAACCCTTTATCAAAACTTTACGTGACTTCTTTATTTTGATCTACCATTTTGAAAGTAAGATTACATCAATATTATTATAAAAATTAATATTTAGTAATATGAATACTTTTATGAGAAATTAAATATTCAAATAAGAAGTGTTATGAATTTTTATTTATTTATTTTGACTTAATTTTAACAATATAGCCCATGTTTTGAAATAATTATGATACATATTATTAATGGAACAGATAATTATGATACATATTATTAATGGAACAGCTGTTCAACTCAATAACATTATCGATGAACAAATTGAAAATGAAACATTAAATATGAAATATTAATTATCGTAAAATATTACACTATTATAATCACAAATTCAAACTAAAATAGTTAAAATTAATTAACTCTATACTACATTAATTAAAAGAAGTCAACTACAACGACATAATAATACTATAAAGTTCCAAAATCTTCATTTTATATAAACTAAATAATAATTAAATTCAATTAAGAGTTTAATTACAATAAATAAAATTTATTTGCATTTAAAAAATACACATAACTTAAAATAATAAATATAAATAAATAAAAATGTAATGCTTGGGTCATCCATTTTCAATCATAAACAGTGCATCAAACCAAACCCACTATTTAAAAGAAAAAAAAACTAAACACTTTCCAACTAAATTTGACTTTTCATAGTTTATAATTTTTCAATTCAATTTTTTTTTAAATTATATTGGTTATATTTTTGAAAGTCCATGTAAAAGTAAAATTAACCTTCAAGAAACTCATTCAATAACTGATATTTATCAGCTGCAGAGACAAGTAGAAGTGATGGAAAAAAAATATGGAATGAATGATATGTATCAGAACTAAATGGCTTCAAAATTGAAGACACACTCACACACACACACATATATATATA
>Ga0209700_106383_pt1 | contig 18369 bp, 7 predicted proteins | sample SiratroredBW_FD_187528 | JGI IMG/M metagenome (GOLD analysis project Ga0209700, IMG submission 187528) | Root nodule microbial communities of legume samples collected from California, USA - Siratro red BW (SPAdes) (version 2) | ecosystem: Host-associated > Plants > Roots > Nodule | place: USA...
TATTACATTTTAAAAAAAAAAAAAAACCCAACTTTATTGAGTTAAATCATTTTTAGAACACACATTTGATTATTTATATTTTATTTTAATATTTATTTATTTTATATTTTTTTTCATTTGAAAATATCTTACTGTTTTAAATGTTCAATCATATAACTTTAGTTTATCAATGGTTCTTAATTTCTTTTCATTTGAAAGTTTTATTGTGAAATAATGTCTCATTCGTTCGTTTATAGTTTAACTCATTTGAAATCGTCAACTTTACTTAATCTTTGATGTATTTTTATATATATTTTTTATAAAATATTATATTTTTTGTTGTAATTTTTTTTAAGAAAATTATTTAATTAATATATTAAGAATAAAAGCATATATGGTGTTGTTACAGATATTTCAAAATTTGATGAAACATAATATAAACTTTAAACTGGTTAGAAATGGAAGTATAGATGAGTATGAATTTTTATTTTAAAGATGAGGATAAATATAATTAAACCCTTATCTATTTTAGCTTTGTTTTCATCCCTAGTTGTTAATAAACTTTTTTATGAAGTAGTTAGAGGGCAAAGATTACATTAAAAATAACAAGTGAAAGTAAGATGCAATAAAAAAATAAAACAAAAAGTAAATAAATAAAAAAATCAAACATTACAAATTAATAATAAAGTAAATGCAAGAGTACATAAATTTTTTTGATAAATGCATATATAAAATTTAACCATCCTATCATTCATTTTGAAGATGGCTTAGGGTTTGATTTAGGGATTTTGTTTTTGGTGATATTGATTGAAGGTATGTTTGGTGGATGGAGAATTAATTATATGTAAACTTTTGATGAAACAATAATGTGTAGGAAAAGTGGGTGAGGCAAAGGTGACTTAACAATGACTAAGGTTAAGGTTGGTAAGTTTTTATATAATCCTAAACTCCCACCAATAATATTTGTTTTTCTATATTTTGGATTCGATTGGCTTCAAGAATAACTAACTAAATGGAACCTTAATTAATCCAAACTTTTATGCATATAGTTAACATATATACTTCCTAGAAATTTTGATTAACAATTAGGTTAACTACTAATATCAAAACTAAATAACGTTGTTGCTTATTTATTATCTCAAATGATTAAGGATTGAATTAGGAATTGAAAATTGATATTCTAAGTATTTACTTATAATTAAATATATTTTATTACTTAATTTTATTACAAAGGCTAAAAACTTATAAATGTCTAACAATATTACATACAATGCTTATTTAATATTTATTATTAAAAATTATTATTAATTTAAGTGTTAAAAGAGTCTTCTACAAATAATATTTTTATATAAGTTGGAGTTCATCCACCAATAATTTATAAAAATTTAGAAAGAAAACTTCCCCTTTTAGTATAGGACGAGGACATTATTTCTAGCAAAAAAAAATATATATTAATGATTTATTTATCATATAAGTTCTAATGAAGAAAATTATCATTTTTCTGATATTAAAAATAATTTTAGGAGTACAGATTACATAATTAAGAAATTTAATCTATTAATGATTTTCACAATAATGTGAAGTAATTAAAATATGAGAGTATTATCTTCTTATGTATAATTTCATAATCATTTGTAGTTTTGGTTATAAAAATGGTATTTGATAATCTACATATTATATATATATATATATATATATATATATATATATATATATATATAAATAAATGATTCTTTACTTTATGTAATGTCTAGATCTAGTCATATCATCATCATGCTATCTGCTTTTAATCAGTTCTTTATTTAATAGGATTTACTTGTTGTTTTTATTTTTAAATAAAAACCAAAGTTTGTCATTTCATTCATTTGAACCCTACTCAATATTAATAACTAACTCTTATGAGTTTGCTATGCACATAGAAAATTAAATTATTTTTAGGTAAATTTGACTAATTAATTTGAAATAAACTTGCATAGACTTTAAAAAGTAATAAACTCTTTAAACACTTTAGAAAGTGAGTAACTTATAAAAGTGGATTCCAAACTAAGTTATAAATAATTTGACCTATTCGAAAAACATTTTGATATGCTATCTCTATATATATAACGGATCAAATTTGTGTTTAAAAGACTGATAAATAAATCTTGGCTTAGATTCTTTTTGAATTAATAATTATATCTTGAATAAATTACGCTTAGCACTATAAAATTTTTAAAACTACATTGTCAACACAATTATTTTACTACACAAATTTCTCGTATATTTTAAGAGAATTTGATTATCATTTAACCAAATGCCATATGTTCAAACTTAGAAGATGAAATGAAAAACTCACTTCCTTTATAACTGAAACCTTCACCTTTGCAAAGAGAGATTTTATGTACTTTTTCGATTGGTGGATCCATCCTAAGAATAATTTTGGATGCAAATGTTACGAAGAAGAGTCACCTCCACCTTCTAAGCATTGGTAAATGGGTCAAGTTTATCAGTATGCATCTTGAGGTGCGTGCTGGATTGTGACATGGTGTTTTTACCCATTATACAAAAGTTTGATATACACCATATGAAGATTGGCTCATCTTAAAACGTCAAAGGTTGTTTGATGAGAGACTATCTTTGAAATCAGGAAGGATGCCTTATGGTAGCTTCCTTGAGCCTTCGCCGATTACAACAGTCAGTCCTCATGATGATGCGACACTTGTTTCTTTAACGAGTGTCCTCACTCATTCAGGGGTGACGACTAAATTCAAGTGTGTTGTTCGGGTGGTAACAGCAATGCCATACCAAGATGAATAAATCTGCTTTCCTGCTGAGATATATAAAATGCGGCTAACACTAGAGGATTCAACTGCTAGAATCCATGCTTAGGTATTTGCTGAGGATAGGGAGACCCTTTTTATGGCAATCCTAGCATTGAGTAGTTGAGAAGGAAGTTGAACATATTACTCTGAGTGTGGTGGTTTTGGAGGGTCTTTTCACACATGTGGCTCTATTAGCACATCTCAGCATAGATATAATATGCTAATTTATTTTGTAACTATTTTTCTTTTTATATCATGGCAAGTGAGCATAATTTTGTGAAAATTTATTTTATTTTTTTAGACAAAGATGAATGGAATTCCTCCCACTATATCAGAATTGTTTTGTCGCACACACCAACGACGTAACGACAACTCTTGGGTGGATAAAAAATTAGAACAAGTAAATGTAATGGATTATTACCTTTTACGTGTGTTTTTTATCTTACTCTTTTATTTGGTTTATTTTATGATGTTAACAGGAAGAATTTACACGCAAATTTGAAGAACTGACATAGAGTGCATCCGCACAAGGAATTCCTCCACCAAATGAGTTAGATATTTGGTGTGATGTTGCTGGAACAAAGAATGGGAGGATATATGGTCTTGGAATGAAATCTACTGTGATTGGAGGTAGGCCTTACTATCGTGGCTCATCTTCATCCTCAAATGGATGGATACAAAGTCAAGAATTTGATGAACTTAGAAAGGATTTGGAAGAAGTTAAGAAAGAAAGAGATGAGCTTTGAGTCAAAATTGTAAATATTGAGAAACTTAATGAAGAAAACAATGCAATGAGGATTGATGGATAACATTAATCGTCAATCTATGCCACCAAGCTTTGAGGAAACTGAAGATAAGGATGAAACATAACCACCTAGTCAATCACTCAATTCTCATCAAGGTAATTTTATTATACTATATCTTTTTTATTTAAAAATTTAAATGAACTACTTCTGTCATAGTTTTATTAGTTTCCTTTATTCTCGAAGGGAATACCATGATTAAACTTTATATATGATGGCACAAGATTGTTGTCACATGGTTTAAGCATACAGAACAGTTAGTCTTTAGCATTAAGGTTGATATCAATCAATTATTGATTATTTTAAAATAATAGAAACCCCACTAGAAACTCAAGAACCTCAATGAGAAAGTTTTTAATAAAAAAAATTATTGATAACAAATCTAGATGGACCCAAGTATATTATAACACTAAATATTCAAAGTAAAAAGGTATTGAATAAAGAATTTGATAATAAGTTTGCTTAAGACACTTGTTAGGAAAATAAAAAGAATTCTTGGAATTTGTAAAAGTGTAATCTTCAATATTTTTTTAATTTGTTCTCACTTGGGTTTCAATAATTATTTTAATCTTTTAACTAATGCTTCTGGAATACCATTTAAAAAAATAAAATGAAGAAAAAGTGCAAGTTATGCTCTTAACTCTGCTGTAATAGAAAATAGAAGAAAAAAATGATTCATACAGAATTGAACCAAAATGGCATACCAAAGCACACGCGCTAAAGCCAATATAAAAAGACCATTATTTTCTTTGAAACATTAGCTCTAGATTTGGTGGTTGTTTAATTAAGTTAAAAAATTGTTTTAATTAAGTTATATTGATTATTTTGAATTGAAAATAACTTTTAAATGACTTCTGTTTTGGATAAAAAAATTTATACACTTTCATATATGAATCACAAACACACATATCTTTTGACATGTATCTTTATTTATTCCCCTTCAAATCCAAATGCTGGAAGAATATGGTGTTGAACTAAGATATTACTCTTTAAGAACTAAATGAAATGTTGTGGTTGCATATGATGATTGAATTAAAGTTACTTAAGTAGAATGAAAATCCAAACATAGAAAAGAGAGATGAAAGACAAGAAGTAGATAATAGACCTTCACAAAGCAGCCTTAGGCCTTTGGGGACAGAGGAAGGGCCTCTTGATTGGGACAGTGATAGGAAGGCCGCAAAATGATGAATACAACAAACTTATCATCTACAAGTCATATAAAACTCTTCTTACAAATTCAATGAATTCATAAATACTAACAAGTAATTTTACACTTAATTAACAATTGGCACATCCACAACTATAATCCCTCTATTTTCCCTTTAGAATTATTATTGATTCAACAAAGTTAATAAATCAGCTCATCAACAATTAACATATTTGCATTTAATCCATGTAGCTGACCTTATGTAGTGGGAAAAAGGCTTGTTCGTTATGTTGTAAATTGTTGCCCTATAGTTCATTACTTTTTGAGGCTTTAATGGAACTTTTTGTTTGACAATGACTTCTCTTTATCTGTTATACAAGTCTCTGGCAATAGTCATTTGGAGTTTTTTATTTTTATTTTTTATAGTGGAGACTGATTTGTATGTTACATTGTAGGAGAAGAAGAAGTACGTGGTCTAGTGAAAAAAAAAAAAGCTACATTACCAATGAGAAAAAGAAAAAGCTACATTAGTAATTGGATTTTGTTTTCAATTTTAATATGCATTAATAAATGGAATTGATGATTTGCTACAATGTAGATGACATTGTTGTTAAGACCTTGCTTTTGAGTATGGTATTATGTTGAATTTACAGTGGTTTTTTAATATCAGTGAGAATCAATGTCCTATAAATTCTTGTGTTGCTTAATTTTTAAGTTGCTTGTCGTTTTAAGTTCTTCGCTTCTATTTATTGAGGATTTTAATGTTTGCATTAAGTAATCAAACTTTGATGATATCATGTATGGTATAAAGAAAAAGAAAAATAATTTTACTTTTCTATTTTAAATTATTTTAAAAAGAAAAAAATATGATATCACAAATTCAATTATTGAAAAGTATGATATTATCATTATTTAGAGACCAATATAGTGATCATTTTTTTGATATCTATATATTTGGTTACTAAATTGGTTTTAATGAAATTGATCACTAAATTGGTTACAATAAAATTGGTCACTAATTTGGTTTCATTGAAATTGGTCACTAAATTAGTTTTAATGAAATTAGTCACTAAATTGATTTTAATGGAATTGGTCACTAAATTGATTTCAATAAAATTGTCACTAAATTGGTTTCAATAAAATTGGTTACTAGATTGGTTTCTATGATTAATTATCAAAGTTTTAGTTACTTTTTACTATTAGATTCTAAATTAGTCTCTAATTAAGTTAGTGACCAATCTTATTATTTTAGAGACTAATAAATTGATTTCTAAAAATAACTTTTCTTGTAATGTAACTTAATAAAGCTACATCACTGAAGTGAGAGAGAATTAATATTGATTTTCTCTCCATTAATTAAGAGTTGAACACTTAAAATGCTCATTTTGACACTTAAGCCAATTCTCTTTTCTTTTTCTTTCAAATTATCAAGTATTAAGTACAAAAATCTATCAATAAATATCTTTATTTTGATGATTATCTAAATTATATAAATTAAAATATTAGATACTAAAAAATTGAGATAATTTATATTTTTGAGATTTTATACAAAGAACCGTCTTAACTTAAGAGGTTGATACATAAAATAAACATTGATATATAAAAAATAATAGTTTATATATAAAATAATATTAATATATCAAAAATGTCAGTTTATCATAATTCTTAAATTTATTATTTGATATATCAAAAATATCAGTTTGACATAATTCTTAAATTAATATGGATTGTGAGTGAAGTATTATATTATGCGTATGATAGAATTTTAGGTTGTCATAATTCTAAAATTAAAGATATATTGTAATATATATATATACGAGTTAATAATTTTAGGTTTTCATAATTCTTCTTAAATTGATGTATTGTGATTTATAAATTAATAGTGGTATGTTATCTTTGGTATACGTTTTATTAATGTTAAAACTCACCTTCATGTGATTTGAATTCTTCACGTGATTTGAATTATGTGTTGCTATTAACGTATTAGATATAACAAATACTACTTTAGACTAAGACAATAATTCCAAATAAATCGAACAATTTTATGTTTTTCACTCATAATGTAGAAGTTGATAAGTCCTATACTGACTTGAGTAATATAATTAACATTGGAAGATAAGCTATTCCTTACTAAAAAAAAAAAAAAACTTATTTTTACTTTTAGCTTTAAACTTTTCATAAGAAATCAAACTCCTACTTGATCGAAATAAAGCTTATGATTAATTTAAACAATCATAAGAACTTTATAAATTAATTTATAAATAACTTCATAAATTCATTCTATTTTATTCTTATTGTTTCTTACAGATATTTATACAGAATCTAGAACCACAATATACTGTCATACCAATCCATGGATAGTTTTATTGCATATAATAATAATAATAATAATAATAATAATAATAATAATAATAATAATAATAATAATATTCTCTTACATGCATATAATAATATTCCATCACAGAGTAGTTGGATGGAATCTGGGACCATATATGAGATTATGATATACATTGCAAACTGTGCCATGGTGAAGCTACTGACATATATTAATTATCAACACCAACACAGATCATCATGCACTCATATTCCAGAAGAGAATGGCACCCCTGTAGCAGGAATCCACCTTTCTCCCTGCAGAAACTGGCTCACTGTGAAGGGTGAGGCCTCACTGGCACTCCTCAGCACATGAAAACCAGGCCAACTCACCCTATTTTCTGTTGAGGCACCACTTCCTGTGTTCATATACTCTCCATAGAACAAAGTTGACAGTGCAAAGCTTCCACTCCATTCCCCCCACCCTCTTGGCTCAATCAGTCCATCCAACTCACTCTTCAGGAACACAGTCCTTGAGTACCTCTTCCAGGGCCTTCCCAGGAACGTCTTGTAGGACCCCTTTAGTGCCACAAACTCTGATGCTGCCCTAACCCTGCAACTTTGGACCACAATCCCAGTGTTCTTGTTAGGGTCATCTCTTCCTTGTGCAGTGATGAAGTTGGACTGCTGGCTCATTGGCTTCCTCACCAAGATGTCAGAGTTCTGAAGCACCACTATGGCATCCCCGAATACGAAATCTATGGTGCCATATATTTGACAGTCACGGTAGAATTGGCGGTTTGAGTGAACGTAGAGAGTGTCTTGGTACCCTTTGAAGCTGCACCTGTAGAAGACTGATAAGTCTGAACTGACCTTGAGTGCCACTGCTTGGTGCTTTTCTGGGCCTGCACTGTTCTCAAATGTCATGTCTCTCGCCCAAAATCCATCCCCTGATACATCTGGTTCATGCACCAAACTCAGTTAGCAAAATGCTTCATACTTGTTTCACCACAGTTTAGTTTTCATGCATCAAGAGTTCTTACACCATCATGAAAACAGTCTCTTTACACTATCATCTTAAATTATAACTTTTCAATTAAGTATAACAAAAATCAACAAATTATCTATTATACTCCTACTTCAATGTTTATAATAGGATCATACCATCACATGATTCAGTACTCCATATGATAATAAAGCCTTAGTTTCATGGCATTGGAATTTGGGAGCTTTATATTTTTAGAAAGTAGCACACATGATACATGGTACTATGTATTTTTTAAAACAAAAGTATATTTGGGATCTATTGCTTCAATGCATTCTAATAATTAAGCAGATTCCAATTAACATGTTATTATTTGTATAAGTACAATCAATTAAAAGCTTAAGATATATTAAAATAATAGTTGTATATATTTATAATAAACCCCTTTAACATTATCTTCAGTTTTTTTTTTTTTTTTTTTTTTTTTTTTTTTTTAAATTTTTTTTTTTTTTTTTTTTTTTTTTTTTTTGTCAATAGAAATATTGTAGTCATGCAACTGCCCTATGTGGCCAAAATTTTTAGTCTTACCAAATGTGGCTGAACCCATAGTGGTAGAACCTTGAGCAACATTTCTATTGCCAGTAACAATAGTTTTGTCTATGCCTTCTCCTACCAACATCACATCATGCAGTTTCTGTCCAATTTGCACCTTCTCATTGTAGATTCCTGATTTTACATGTATGATTACTCTTGCAGGACGATTATGTCCCATTGCAGCAAGTGCATTCACTGCTGCTTGGATTGTTCTGTGGGTCCCTGAACCATCCTGTGCCACTGTGAAGTGTGGCTGATTGCTTGCTTCACTCCATGATTCTAAAATACCATAACCTTTGGATATTGTTCCCTGAGGTGGTGGTCCTGAACAGACAATTAAAATATCAGTATTTTATTGAATCAACAGTCATATTTCTCTTTCAATTAATTATTTCATAAATAAATGATTTATGGTTTATTCCTTATCAATATTCTCCTCCACCAACACAATTTATTACCTTATATGATTAAATCTGAACCACTCTGACATGCATCAATGCTAATAAATATGTAGGCCTTTCAGTAAGAATCTAGAGTAAACATTTTTTCTAGAATTACCCTTGATCAGTATTTCAAGGATTTAAGAGCATATTAAAAGCATTAAGAGTAGATTAAGAGTAAAGAGAGATATATAATATAATAAAAAATTATGTAATATTTGGCATTAAATTTAAAATGTTAATTATATTTTTTAAATTGTGTCAAATGCTATTACATAAGTGCATGGTCAAATGGGTAGTGGTGTATCAGATGACAGAGCATATTACCTTTTTATCTTAAAAAGGAGAAGAAACCAAACAGTTAGTGACAATGGAACCAAACATCTTAAGTAGCAGTTAATAATCACTTTTGTTCACATTTACTTAGAGAGAGCAAATGAATGAGTTTATTGCATATTCCAGTCACCGTTCTTTGATTTCTTTTGTTTGTTTCATGTACTAAGGGACAATATTCTGACCTTCCGTAACAAACACATTCTTCTAAGTTCTTCTTTTGCCGAAAAGATTAAAATTGTATATATCCTTTAGGAAATTTAGGTGGAGATAAGCTCACATATTTAGTTTCTATAAAAGTCCAAAAATCAGATTAAATTTACGTATAAAAACATGACAGAGAAAATTTATATTAAGACAAACATTTTGTGAATTTTTGTTTTTATCAATTCTTTTTATCAAATTGATGTCACAATATACAAAAATGTGATTCTGTTATTATTTTTTCCTAATATGACTAATTTTGACTGTCCTGATAAACTTTTATCTGACATGAAATCTCTCAGATCTCTACTCAAGTAATAAGTTGGTGAAATGACTATATAATAGAGATATTTTCAATGAACAGAAAAAAAAAATAATTTAAGACACCCAATTCTACAACAATCTAAGAACAATAAAAATAATATTGAAATTCTGCCCTATTTGAAAATTGAGAGAAGTGAACGAGAAACATAAACAAATCAATATTGGCCTATATTTTTATGGGATATGCACATATTTTATATATATATATATATAACTTAAAAATTATATATAAAAAAAAACACATGCACGTGTATGATATATACACTTGTTGAAAGGCAGTATCAACACTTATTTTAAAATAGGTTTAATGGTGGAGTGCATGGATGCCACCACCCTTCTCATTTATGTAAGATTTAATAGCCAGAATATGAATAATGCTTAGTTCATGTCAAAGTTGATACATAAACTGTTACATATATATGAAGAAAATTCCCTTTATATGAAGAATATTCCTTACACATACTGATATATCAATCAAAATTCGTAAAAAGAAGGCCTTTTGACAATAACATAAGATGTATTATATATCTACTACAAGTAAAATTACACTTACCTTTGGCCATGTCTTTATTCCTTGAATACAAAACAAGAGCTTGCTTAAGCGACATGGTCAAGTTTCTGTCCAGAACCTGAGCTTCAACATACCCTTTTTCTTGCAGACCATCCAAACAGGTCCTGTGATTTGTCATCACAGCACTGATCCATGTGAGTGCATCTTCTTTGGTGTAAGTGCTGTTTTGAGACATCATGTGAGAGAGCCTAGACTCGCTCTCCTCATAGAGCTTGGCACAGTCTCTAAGGGCTATAACACTTGGTTGGTGAGAAAGGCTTAGGCTTTGGATTTCAAAGCCATGCAATCCCAAAGCGTTTGCCACCCAATTCTTGGCTAGATAAACATGATTTTGGGTCATTTGGAGGACACCCTTTTGTTGGAGGCAAAGGGTGCTGGTGGCCATGCCAAGGAGGAGGAACAAGGTGGTGGTGGTGGTGGCATAAGTGGCCATGTTTTTTTACTAGAGAGAGCAATTGTGATGAGTTGCATGGGTTGGTGTTGTGGAATGATGATTTATAGCCACCTTAAGGAAGCACACACATGGATATGAGACACCTGGCACTAGGACTTTGTGGCCTAATTAACCTATATATATCACCTATATGCTTTAATGTTTGTGGATGGCAAATTTTTTCATAGCATATACTCATTTTTCTTAAATTTAAGAGTAATGTTTTGCATGTGGGTGGGTAAAATTCAACTATGAGGAACTATATTATCCTTAACTTAACAGCAAAGTGTTTTCTGAAGAAACGATATGAACAAGTAATGAAATAAAAAAAAGAAAAAGTGCATTTTTCAATCCCTAATAGTAGTTTCATCATAAAAATGCTCTCACATTTTTCTTTGTCAGATATCTATATACTTTTTCAAACCCTAATAATAGTCTTATAATTTCAAGTTCTTATTACATTGTTCATGGCTATCTCATGCATGAGTTGGAGGGCATAAACTAGTGATAAAAAATCTTATCCATTATATTTCCATATGTAACATCACTCACTCTGTCACGTAACAATTCTCATTACTCTGTACTTAATCCACCGCTTCAAAGGAATCCACTCGATCCATGCAAACAGAGTCAAAAACAATTCATTAAATGTCACTATTTTATGTTAAAGACCATTGTTTATTTATTTTTATAAAATTGAAGGTTATAATTTAAAAGCTAGTGAGTGATTTAATTCAAAACTTAACCATAGGTTTACTTCACAGTTTAAGGTTTCAGGAAACTTGCAAATATATAATAATTTGAAAATGTTATTATTTCTATTAATTTAATCAAGTCATTTAATCTATGTATTAAGTTTTTCTTTTTCAGAATAATACTGACTCCGTTCCTTAAACAAAATCTCATATTCGAGTTATATAAATGAAAAGAAAATATTAAAATACTAATTATTTTATACAAATGTACTACACCACATTAAAATGTTGATAGATCCATGATTATAGATTCGATTATAGGTGACAGTACAGTGACAAGTTAACACAGCCCAGACACACTTTTACTAGCTCCAATGATTTAAATAAGGTTAGATTTTTGATCATGATTAACAAAAAATTATTAAATTTAAATTTTTAAATAATTTAAAATTTAGCTTTTGAAAACAATTTTTTTAAAAATTAATTAAGTACACTGAGTGTAAATAAAGAGAAGTGGGTGACTGTTGGGTGGTCGCTAATATACGCGGTGCGGTGCAATCCAGACAAAATGGTCCCAGATAATAATAAATTAAATTCTAAGGATAAAAATATTTCTTTTTAAACCAAATATGTTTTTTATGGAAAAATAAATATATTTTTAATCAATTTAAAATGATTTTTTTTATTTCTGTAATATAAAATACTGACACGTATTAAGTGCTTATGTATTTAATAAAATACGAACCGATTCATGCGACAACTTGGGAATGTAAGTAAATATGAATAGAAAAAAACTGATCCAAAAATTTAAAAACTAAAAATCGACGATCATAAATTTGAAAAAATGTTTATTTTTTGAGTGGATTGAATGGAATTTGGGATGCGATTTCAAGAACAAATACTATCCAAACTGATTTTGTACACATGCATGTATTTAATACATAAATTTATCATATCAGTTGTATTTATATTTTTTTCTTATATGAAAATATATTAAAATAACTTTCACTATTATTTAAGTTGAGACGTATAATATAATTATGAAGCTGTGTATATATTTTAAAAAAATATATTTTATATATTTATATAATGATATATAACGAAATGTTTGATTTAATTATTTATGATATAATTTATTTAATATTTTCTAAGAAATAAAAGTAAGATTAAAAATGAAAATAATGTATTTAAACTGCTTTAAATTAAATCAGATTAACTTTGAAACCAAAATGATTAGAGACAATGAATTGAGAAAATTGAAATGTTCAATTAAATGATAATTTCTTTCCAAAAACAATTCAAACTACGAGAAATCTTAACATTTTATATATTTAAAAATTTTTAAAAATAAATAATTTTTATCCATGTTAAAATATATGCTAAGAAATAAATACAGTGGTATCTGATTATAGAAGACTAAACATACAAAATTCAAACTTACTATTTTGTAGAAATCAAAGAAATAAATTTCAATTTTTAGCAAATAGGAAACAAATACAAAAGCTAACATGAAAACCAATCTCATCCTATGAGAACTGAAAAAGTGTTTTAAGTTATTCCTTTTAAGTATAAGCACCAATTTGATCGCACCAAGTGCACCTAAAATTGAGTTGGCATCATGTTTAAGAAAGTAGTTTAGAGAACTATGTTAAAATAAAAACATAGAATTGTGTTTGAAATTTATGAAGATGTTATATTGTGCATGAAAAGAGTAAAGAAAAGATGAAAAGTGAGAGATGCAATACATTGATTACGCATTCGGTGGGTGAAGTCATTGAAAACGACGTTGTGAGGAAACGTGTTTGAATGTGAAGAAGCAACAACGTTCAGCATTTGACAATTGGCAAAAGGGGTGGATCGTGTATGTATGCATGTTATTTTCTTAAATACAGGTGCTATTTGTGGAGTGTACAGTTTTTTTTTTTTTTCTCAATAAAAACTTTAGATGGTTTTAAAGTTTTGAGAAAGCTTGGAAATGTGTTTATAGATAGTCTCTTAGACCCATTTTATTAGGTTTGTGAGAAAGAGTTTAAATCCAATGATAGTGAAAATAATTTTTAAAAATAGATTATAAACAATTTTAAAATCAAATTTATCTTTATTTATATTAAATAACTTTATCTTTCTAAAACTTAAAATATTCAATTTTCTCTCTAGTTTTTCAGTCAAACTATATTATATTTACGATTAAATTATGTCTAGTAAAAGTGACGAGGAATAAAATAAGATAGATTTGTGTTCTATTTTGAATTTTCTTCTTTTGTATAGTTCAATATCTCTTTTTACATATGGGTCAGATTCATGGCCTACAGGCTGTTCAAGAATAGGAACATTTGAGAATAAGTTACGATGTTTAGATTATTATATTTTTACATTTATGAAGTTTTTTGAAATATTCTGTGTTCTTTTTGGCACGTTTAGAAAAGACTTTATTGAGATTTTTATTATTTAAAAATGAAGGGAGCTAATTTGATGTAATCATTGGAAAATGATTGAAAATTTGATTTTAGAATGAAATTCGGTTATTCGAAGTGGTTTTGGAATTGAATTGGATATTGAATGATGGTTTGAAATGTTCAAGAATTAATTGAAACTCAATGAAAAGATGTTAAGAAATGATTAGTTATATAAATTGGTTGGATCATTTAAAGTCTTCGCGAGACTCAAACTGAAAAGATGTTATTAGGTTTCAACAGCTAAGAAAAGTAAACTTGGTTTTTTTAGTAAAATATTGACTGTACGTTGAATTGAATGATTTTTTTTTTTTGTTAGTGTATTTTTTATATCGATTTAGTGTTAGATAAAATCTAATGTGATGCTAAAATCACCATATTCAGTATTATGATATAACTCTCGCAAGCATGAGTGATAAAATTTTCTTTTTAATTCATGATTCATATTTTAACCTTTTCGAAAAATGGTCGTTTAAGCATTAATATTTCTTTCTCGACCTATCAGGATGTCTTTAGTATAAAAGGTAATATGAAAGAATAATTTTAGCCATTTAAAAAGGGTCGAATAATATGGATCCTAAACCAATGGTAAATTCAGACTAAATATCTTATGTAACTAATATCCGTATGTTTGGTTAAATATTTATAGATTAAGGTAGGTTAGGCTCTAACACTCAAATATTAAGATTATAAATTGAAGGGGCTTATTACATAGGATGATAACTTTTATTTAGATTGTATTAAAATAATCAAAAACATCGGTGACTAAAAAAAATTAACGTCTATTATGGGTAGGTAAATTTTCTCTGTTATCATAATATCAAATTTCGAAGAATCCACAAAGATACAATTATTTCGATCAATCTTGTCGAGTTTTTCAAAAAATCGAGCGCTCTGCATGTGGGGGTTTGGTGACTAATATAAAGGAAATCCTTTAAGTAGAAAAGGCTCTTCAGTAAAATGACGAATCTTGACAAAGTTGGTTTTAAATTTTTTATATGAAGATTGAAATAGAGTAAAGAGACCTCTTCCACTAATAGTATTGAGAGAAACCCATAGTTGATGAAAGTATCTCCTATTCTCGAAAAAGTAAAACAACATATTGGCAGTAAGGACCATGCCATAGTGGGTACACAAAATGGAAAATGGACTAATGAAAGTCCAACTATTATGGTGAAGTTAGGGGAGTGCAACATTTAGTATGATCAAAACTTGTTTTTTACAAGGAATCAAAAGATAACCTAAGTCCTATTTTAGAAAAGATTGTGACATAGAAAAAGCAAAATGAACCCTTTGAATTTCCCCCATTGTCTCTACATATTGGTTTGTCCAAAACACAGAGAACAATGACAATATTCTTTTCAATAGTTTTGCTAAAAGATTGGGATTTACATAAAACACTCACGACTTTGGAAGAATTAAAATTTGAAATTTATCTTTGTAAATCGGCTTTGGCCCAAGGATATATATTTTGGTAAGCCATGAAAACAAACACAAATATAGTCTTAGGAAACAACCCTAACACAAGAAAGAAAAGGTTTAAGGAAAAGAGTCTAGAGCAAGTAAACAAAAATTGAAACAAACGCTTTTATGAGGGCAATAGAATTCAACCATGCATAAAGGTAGTTGAGCAAACATTATGTATGAAGTGACTCACTGTGACACTCATTTCTTGCGAGTGATGTCAATGACTCTTTAAAGCCTCTTCGCCTATTCGGCTTGAGGCTTGTGTCGCTTCCTGAGTCTACAAGGTTGTAAAAGAATAATTTTATCCATTTAAAATGGGTAGAATAATATGAGTCTGTTGACCTATTGACCAGTAGTGCATTAACAATATGTTAAAATTATTAAAATCCATGTCATAAACCAGATATCTCATGTAACTAATATCCATATGCTTGGTTAGATATTATTCGAATAAGCCAGGTTAGATTCTAGTACTCAAATGTGATTATTGTGGGAAAAATAAGATTATAAATTGAAGGGGATTATTACATAGGAGGACAACTTCTATTTGGATTAGTTTAGAGTAATAAAAAACCTCAGCAACTAGAATAACTAGTTTGAACGAATGAGAAAGAAAAAAGTTAATGTTGATTCTCTTACCTCTAAAAGAATATCACTTAAGTAATATCTTCAATCATTTAGCTCACAACTTGAGAGAATAAGAGTTATTAAATCCTCTATGTTTTGTGAAAAAGGTCACTCAAATGAGAATTGCTCGCTTGAACGACAAATATAAGCTTAACATTAGATGTTTTAAATTGGAAAGATTGAATGAATTGTTATACCTTTAAGTAGTATATGTTGTACGAAATTTATATATTATTTCAATTATATATATGAATTTGATGGGTTGAAATAAGACTAAATATGTGGGATGATAAGTTGACAAATATGTGATTTAAAATTTTTTTATCAATAAAAATTATATATAATGGAACAAATAGGGTGTTTTAGCCCATATAATCTATATAAATGATTTACTCAAAACATAGATTTTAAGCACTGTAAACTTATGCCCCTCCACATCAACTCTGCATTTTACATTCCCTACATAAGACTAATAATATGTAAAAAACGGAGTGGTATGGACAATTTCAAAATATTTTGTTCAAAGAGTATAACACCTGGTCTGAAAAGTATAAAATATCTCCATGTTGGCAAAATAGTAGTGTTTCTTTGCCCTCCACTATGTCTTTTGATCTATTTAGGGTGTTGTTATTAGGTTTCCCTTCCGCCTCCCCTAGTCCAAGAAAAATTTATGTAGAAAGTATTGTTTTCATTATACATTTTTGTTGCTAATCCCAGTCATTTCACGAGCAAATTAAAAGAATTCTAATGTTAATGGCCTAACGCAATGCTAGACCTTCTAAGACAAAAAAGATGATAGTATAGATAAGGAAAAGTTAACTCCAACTTGTCTCCTAATGAATACAATAATAAATTCTGTCAATTAATGTTCAAAACTTATCTTCAACAATGCAAGTTAGTAATAATAGTAAATTAAAAGGGGGTGTGGGGGAGGATGAGGATTGTTGTTCAAGAAATTAAAATAGACGATGTAAAATAATAAAGAAAATAGGTTGACTCTCAAGTTCTTTCACAACAAATTCTTCCTTAGTTTTCTTAAGATTATTATCCTTCAATTTTTTTTCACAAAGTTGAATTCAATCAAATAAGCGTCAATAAAATTCAATAGAATCTTATCAGAAAAACAAGTGTCTAGTGATGTATTCAATATCTTACCTCATCTCCAAGCGTCTACTCAATGAGATGTATATCTTTTATTTTTTGACTAAGCATACAAGAGATTGATTAAGAATAAGTTAATTAATGGTGAACAACTGAAATATCAACAAGCCTTTAAAAAAAATTATTTTCCAAAAGATAGATTTCAAAAATACCAACAATAAAACATAACTTATTGAAGAGAATTAAAGAACAAAACTTTATTAAACAAAAATCTCTGAATTCATTGTCAAACATAAGCGAATCAACCTAAAAGAGTTCAACCTTCCATGTGGTTGACAAAAACATAAGAGTTAGAAAAGGAAATTAAACTAGGGTTTATGTTATGCGGTGGTAGTGTTGTTGACCTTTTCCTCTTCATGCCTTCTCTAATCTTTATTTATAATTTTTTTTAATGAAATCAACTTAGATTTAATTCTCAGATATTATTCTTGTAATTATCAATTGTTTAAATGTTTATCACATAGTAACTTGTAGATATCTTCTCTCCGAATCTGTAGCAAAAGATATTGAAAAATATTTGAAAGAAGGTTTGCTCTAAATTAAATAAGAATTGTTGAGGATTATCTTTATAGAAAATCTAAAGAATATCTGTACAAAAGATTTGATTGGTTTTGGAATTCATAGAATCTTTACAAACAATTAGAAACAAGAAAAATAAGAAAATATGCTTAAATTCTAAGTTTAACCAATAATCTCAATTAAAGTCCAATTAATCCTGATTAAGTATGAAAACATTTTAGGCTGAGTTCAAGAGGGGGGATGAATTGAACTTTGAAAGATTTTAACCAATTTCAACCTTTGAAAATAGTTTTCGCAATCTGAAAAACTTTAATGAATCTTGGTATTAAAGATATAGAGTACTGTAAAGAAATAAATTGATTCAAGGCACGAATGAATCAATTTGTTATACTAACAGATATAAGCACACAACAAATTCTCAATCACACTGAATTGTAAATTCACAGCAGCACATTAATCAGATCAAGTTCACACTGTTTTAATTTCAATATACACTTAACACAGAAACACACAAAATCAA
>Ga0209700_106385_pt1 | contig 18366 bp, 13 predicted proteins | sample SiratroredBW_FD_187528 | JGI IMG/M metagenome (GOLD analysis project Ga0209700, IMG submission 187528) | Root nodule microbial communities of legume samples collected from California, USA - Siratro red BW (SPAdes) (version 2) | ecosystem: Host-associated > Plants > Roots > Nodule | place: USA...
ATATATATATATATATATATATATATATTATTATATATTTTGTAAGAAAGTATATACACTCCAAAATATAGGGAATGAAATATTCTTCCATCCTTGTATGATATATTAGCTACTAATTGTATCCTTAATTTTTTTTCTTTAATTTCATTAATTTGTCAATTATATTTTTACACACATTTTTTTTTCTATAATCTATGAGTATCTAATGTCAAATTTAGGTTACTTTAACATTCAACACAAATGATTGGATTTTCAGAAAATTTTTATGGTTTAAATTAAGTAATGTATGACATGTAACAAACTGTTTTATTAAAAACTAGAATGAAATTTTTCGAACTAGTTTTCCTCGTAACTATGTTAACTAATATGTACTTTGAGAATATTATTATTATTAACAATAGCATTGTTATTAATATGACGAATATTTTTATTAGTAGCAATGATAATAATAACATTATTATTATTAATATTATTAATACGATTATTATTATTATTATTATTATTATAAGTAATGTTATTAATATTAATAATAATTAAATAATAATAATAATAATAATAACACTAAAAACAACCAGAATAGTAATAATGATCACAAAGTTTATCTAGCATAATAGTTATAAGATACGAATAAGACTAAGTTATGTTGTGAAGAAGTTGTCCTATAAATAAAACTACAAGGTCAGATTTGACTTTCAATTGTAGTCGTAAAAGCCAATAATGATTTTGGTGTATGTAGAAAAGTCATGTAAATGAATGATGACTTTCATTAATGGTAATCTCGAGTCTAATTTTTTTTTATGTTTGAACTGAAATTATTAGGGCATAACACAACTTCACTATAATTAAAGTTGAACTAAAAGTCGTGAACAGGAGACATGACTTCTGTGAATCTTAAAAAGAAGTCGTGTAGGCTAGTACAACTTTAATGCAAATTGGACTTCAAGGACAACCAACTATAACATTTGCTCTCTAAAATCATAAGTTTAAAGCTTAAAGTTCCCTTACACAACTTTTGTTTAATATTTACAACATTGAAGTCATTCCCCCAAGAATGACTTTTTCTTTCACACCAAGTACATTGAAGTTGTGTCATGCCTTAGTTACTTCATATTAAACAAAAAATAAATAAAAATTACCTTTAATCAAAGTCGTCATTCAATTCCGCCACTTTTCCAAATACTTGAAAGTCGTTATTAGCATTCACGACTTTAGTTAAGAGTCCAACCTAACCTTAAAGTCATGAATGTAGAACACAACTTCTTCACAACAAAGTCATAATTAAATGTCATTGAATCAATGAGAATGACTTCTTCACAACAAAGTCTTAATTAAATGTCATTGAATCAATGAGAATGACTTCTTCACAACAAAGTCTTAATTAAATGTCATTGAATCAATGAGAATGACTAATTTATAAGCGTAATTTTTTAAAAAATGTTTTGAATTTTATAATATCCAAATCAAATTTACACAAAGTTTGGAAATTTTCGTTCACTTTTCATATTTTTTAATTTTAATAATATTTTTTAGTTTTAATAATATTTTTTAATCTTAATATTATTTTTAATTTTAATAATATATTGGAAACCCATATATATTATGCATAGTTTTTTTTATTATCACTTTAACTTGAAAATGTTTTCCACATGTTCGGAGTAAATGGCACACTAGACTACATAAAGAATTTGAATATTTACACAAGTTATGAATGTGAAAATAGTTATGGAAATTTTTCAAGAATCTAATAGCTAATTTCTTATGCATATGCACCATCTTCAAATCCAAAGGCTCCATGCCTTTTTCTTCCCATGTTCATGCATCGAGCAATGTGCAATATACTGAGCTCTAGCAACTAATGGAAACTTCCCATTGAGAGACCGACAATCTTTGCTTCATCATCTTTCTTGGAGGTTGGAAGTAGAATAACTGCGAGAATAGCACTAATGGCAGCTCAGCACCCAACACAAATGCAGGCAAGTTGCCACCATCAAACCAAGCATCCCATGGTCCACTAATTGTTGATACAATCATGTGTCCAAACCAAATATATAACTCTTAATTACAATGCGTTGGTTCAAGGAAGTTGTCTATGTCCTATCATAAACTTCTAATGCACTTATGAAAGACTTTAATTAGATGTCAATATATTAAGTGTAGGGATTCTAACCTGAGGAACCACAATTGCAACATTGAGAAGACCCAAAGATAAACCTGAAAATTTTGAGCAAACGAAAAGGTTACACGTTTTGCTTTGTGCTTAAAATCTCTTTTCAAATGGTAACTACTTATATATATATATATATACATACATATATATATATATATACATACATACATACATATATATATATACATACATACATACATACATATATATACATACATACATACATACATATATATACATATACATATATATTTTACCTTGCCCTGCTCCTGAGTTCCTGGAGTAGATAGATGCTAAAGCAAAGGGAACACTATACGTAACCTGATACACAAAGTATTAATTTACAACAAGATAAACAATTATTCTAATTGGTACAAATTAAAAGTACTTTTCTGATTTTTTTATTTTGTTTTGAAAATCCTTCTAACTTGTACCCAATGAAGTAGTGATAGAGGAAAGCCTAATATATTGTTGTATGAATGGTGACAAAAGATAGAAAGCTTATCGCAAGAGGAATACCAAGGACGAAGAAGAATGCTAGGGCTCCAGATTTGACTTTCATGGTGGGGTTTCCGATGAGAGTAGGGTTAAGGGCTCGTTGCTGCTCAGCGACTTTTGTGATGAGCACGGTGAGTGTCATGCAAACTGCAAGAATAACATTAACAATTGCCCTCAACCACTTCACTTCCCCAACCAAGCTACCCAACGGTTCTACACCCAAAGACATAACAACCAACACCACTGAATTCAACATGAGCCCCAAAGAACCTGCATGCACACCAGAATCATATGCCATCTGCCCAACATCACCACCGTAGACCTCACGACCCATCCAGTCAGTGTCGAACAACACATAAGGGAACCATGCAACCCAATTAATAGCAGTCACCAACATCAACATCCACATTGGCCTCTTCAGTTCCTTGAATGTAACGCACAACTCTCCGTAGAAGCACGAAAAGTGCGTTTTCCCTGCCTCCTTAGCCTGCTTCTCATTATGTTCCGAAATAAATTGGGGGTCATTCACACAAGTGAGAACCATAATGCACAAAGCAAGAAGAAGAACATGGAGAAGAAGAAGCAACTTTTTAAGTTTGAGCAAAAGACATTGCATGCATCGGTTTCTGTGAAAGGGAAGATCTTCTGGAGATCGTCATAGGATCCTGCGGCATATCCAAGGACGTTCCCAACCCTCCATGAAAAATGAGAAGAACGCATTGGCGGTTCTTATCTTTTTCTGGTCGCTGGTAGCCAAGTCACCAAGGAAGGCACGACATGGACCCTGGAGCATATTGTTGGCAACATCTAAGATCCAGAAGCCGATGACGAAGATGGCAACGGCACGGGGACGAGTTTTCTGTGTGATGTCATCACCAGCTAGCTGCCCTATATCGGCAGCGTAGCCAATTAGGAAAATGGAAATAGCGACTGCGATCGTACAGCGAGGATAAAGGGACGACGACGACCGAAAGCAGACTGCCATCGGTCACTGCTATAGCCTACAATAGGTTGAACTAAAAGGCCAGAGCGGGGCCACAAAGCCATATGAAGGAGGCCCAGGCGTGAGGAACTCCTAGGGTTTGTACATATGGTGTTAGAAGGGAGAGTTGTAGGGCCCATCCAAATTGAATACCAGCGGCGATGGACGACACTGCCACCATTTTTCAGAGGGGACTAAGTTCAACTTTTTGTTTCTCTTCCATTATTAATCTTGTTATTAGGGAGGCCTAGCAGTCAAAGAGAGACGTTAAATATGCCCTAATGCTCTCTCACTAACCCTTCGTGTTGATCTCCAAGGGAGAAATTGTGCATGTGTTCTTGTTTAGAACTGACACATGGGGAGGTTTATATAGGTATCATATGCATAGCCATTTTCTCTTATTTTGTATAGTTTTCTTATTTTATCCACAATAGTATTTAAGGTTATGACAAGCAATTTACAACGAACATCCAGAAGGAAAACAAAAGCAAGTTAAAATATAGCCGAGAAAAAAACAGAAAATTAACCACATATAACCACCTATAGTATAGAACACACTCAAGTATGGATCGGATTAAAAGAAAGTAGTTCTCCACATTCTAACTACACAATTAGCGTACAAGTGTCTTCAATACAAGATATATAAAATATATAATATATTTAATTATCTTATTTTTTATTTGGACAACATAATAATAAAAAATGTGGATACTAGTAAACATAAAATGTTTACCATAGATACTTAAAATGACATATTAACGATTTATGATTGTGTAACAATATACAGTTCAAAATAAAAATCCCGTAGCAAACTTAACTAATGTTATTAGTATTTTAAACACTTTTACGGGTATACAAGATTAGTTTTATTTTGTGTTTTGAAATTAATAGAAAAAGATAACATCTTTAATAAATGAAATGAAATGTGTTCAAGAATGTATGTTTATAAAATGTATGTAATTTATTGATGATTTATGATTGTGTAACAGTATAAAGTTCGAAACAAAATATCCCGTAGCAAACTTAAGTAATGTTAGTATTTTTAAACATTTTTACGGGAATACGATATTACTATTTCTTGTTTAAAATTAATAGTAAAAGTTAACATGTTTAATCAACAAAAACAAATGTGCTAAAAATGTATGTTTATAAAATGTACAAATATAGGTTAGGTTATACAATTTAGAGAAAGAATATTTCATTTTTATAATTAAAATTTAAAATAAAATTGTACTTTTGAATATATAAACCTTTTATATAACTTTACTTTAGGTTTCTAAAACTATTTATATGTAAGAAAGTATGTATATATTTCAAAATGTAGGGAATCAAACACAAGTTTTTTAAATAAACATATAGTCACAATATTGGGGAAACTTTGTGTTAATATCATGATTCTTATTATTCTTATTATAACTATTATTATGATTATTATGATTTTTCTTTATATTGTCATTATCCAATCTTTTATCAATCTTGATTCCCAAATTAATTACATTCTTTTATGGCTGAAAGGTCTAGCCAAAGAGCTATAGGTGCAAGATCAGATCATTGTTGTTTATTGGGATAATAATAACACAATATAGTTGTCCAAGAACTAAGTCTTCCATGAAAGAACTAAGCACATCGATGTTAAGCAACATTTTGTAAGAGAGGAGATTTTATGAGGATCTACGAAGGTGATAAAGGTCTCGACAGATCATAATCCCGCTTATATGATTACGAAGGTTTTGCCATGTAGTAAATTCTTTCATTGCATGGATTTGATCCAACTGATTGGTGATTAAGCTTGTAATAAGCTTAGTGGGAGAAAGTGACTCGTTTAGAAGATTTGTTCTGAACCAAGTTGGGGATTTCTGAAGATTGACTTATTAAAATCTTGTCTAAAGGTTCCCAAATAGTCTAATTGTGCTAGTTTGTCCAGTGTTTGATATTCAACTTCTATCATATATGGTAGATGGACTGACAATGTAATTTTTTTGGCAGATAAGGCAATGTCTTACTACTTATGAGGGCCTTCCTTAGAGGGTTTTCTCTTCTTCTGGCCATGCGAAGGGTTCACCCTAAGGCTCTTGCTGGAGATAAGATCTCCTATTATTATTGTTGTCCAAGTGATTCTTCAACAACAACAATATGAGTATCAACTTTTGGTGCTTCAACTATTGGATTTTTTGATGGTCCATTGCTCATAGAAGATTCAGAAGGGGAAGACACAACGAATGGGTTGTCATCCACGAAAGCTAAACTCTCCAAGGCTTCTAGGGGAGGAGGTTTCAGGTTTTCCAGACAGTGTGTTAGAAAGTCCTCCATCTTTAAGTGAGCGACCTCCTTTTTCTCCAAGGATAAACCTAGTGGCATCTACGTCATGTTAACAAAGGAGAAAGTGGGTTGTTTGATAATGCAACCCACTTTCTTGATCAATTCCTTGCGTGTTTGACTGGCTATCTTATAGAACTTTTGATCAATTCCTTGCTTCCACATAATATAGTTTAGAAGACCAGGGTAGGGTATGTTCACCATATTATCACCCTAGCCTCCGCTAAGTATCACTAGGTTTAAGAAGTGCATGTGTGGATGGTTGAAAGGTATACCTTTCAAGAGATGGTAGATGATCTACTTGTCAAACTCTATTGCCTCCAGATGAGCAGCGGGACCATAAGTTTTAGTATAATCTATACCTTTCTATTGTGAGTACCCTTTGCCTACTAGCCTAACATTGTTTCTCAAAACCTTACCTTGTTTGTCCAATTTGTTTCTAAACACCAATTTTGCACCAATAATTGTCTTGTCATTGTGTGGGCTGACAAGCTACAAAACATCATTCTTTTGGAATTGATTTAGTTTTTCTTGCATAAATTTTATCTAGCTCTCATATTTTAGTGCCTTGTTCATATTTTAGGCTGAATTTATGAGATTTCGTTGTTTGGTCCTTCAACCTAGACCTTGTTGTCATATCTTTTTGAGGATCTACTATGATTGTATCTATTATATGGTTATTTATCAAGGTAAAATTCCTTCCAATTGGTTCTCATTCTTTTATCTAATTGTCTAGTGGCTCTTGTAAACCTTCTAATACTGCTAAATTTGTCTACAAATCTTAAATATCAAAGCCATAAAAATCATTCTGTTATGATAATTCCTTATTAGGCTTATGGTTAATGAATATTACATGAATGACTTCCTCAATAATAGAGGTTCTAGTGTTGTAGACACAATAAGCCTTAAAGGTTTCAAATATCCAAGTAAATTTACTTTATCACTTATACAATCAAATTTATCTAGATTTTCTTTTGTATTCATAATAAAACATTGTACTCCAAAAGAGTTTTGGACTTGTTTTTACGCATGAGTAGATTAGGGTTGGGTTAAGGTTATAGCTAGGGTTTCAATTGGCTCCAAAAGCTCAAGAGAAACCCTAGGTCAGTTTTAGAAAGGAGAACACACATGCATACCACATTTTGAGCATATGTTCAAAAGTGAAAAGTATGATCGGACAAGTGGCACTTGATCCACTTCACATGCCACTTTTCAAGGAAATTCAAATTTGAATTTCACTCTTCTCTTTTCTTACCATGATTGACCAAGGCTCCTATAAATAAGAACCCTCACACCTTTTCTTTTGAATGAGTAGAGTTATGCTGTAACATTTGTACCTCAAATAATTCTTGAGTACTTTTCATTTTGAATCTTGAGTACATAGTTGTTATTAGTTCATTAACAAGTTCTTAGAGTTAGGTTTCTTTTGTGTCTTTATTTAAATTTGTACAATTTACTTCGATTATTTTAACTTTCCATTTGGCGACTCATTCTTTACTTGTTTTTGGAATTCAAGTTCAAATATATGTTATGTGATTAGTAGTTGTAATATCTTGTTAAAACTTGTATACATCAGAATCCACAAATTGCAATAAATTTGAGAATCTTCAAATTGAAAATAAATCAGAATCCTCAAATTGAAATAAATCTAAGAATCTTCAAATCGTAAAAGAAAATCAAGATCCTCAAATTGTAATAAACCTGAGAATCTTTAAACTGGAAATAAAATCAGAATTCTCAAATTAGAAATAAAATCATTAGAGGTACAACATTTTTTTTTTGTGCCAAGAGTGAATGTAGGCACAAAAGATTATGTATGAGAGACAAAGAATTGGAGGTGTGTGTAGAAATAAAAGGGTTTGTTGAAAGTAAACTTGGCCTGCTGACCCAAAGGAAAGAATGGGAGTGCATGTAGAAAATCCAAGTGGCACAAAAAGTAAATCTAGTGTCTGTGTGTGCGTATGGGCATGTGTGTGTATGTGGGTGCATGTGTGTGTGTGTGTGTGATCAATTGATTCCATTTGAGTGAAATCAATTGATTAAGTTGAAGTATTAGTCGATTAAAACAGACAGTATACAAATTTTATAAATAACTATCTTTCTTTGTTTTGAAAAAATGTTCAAAATAATTCATTTTTTAGAGAGAAAAGATATTCCTATACATTTCAAATTTTTGAACCAAGAAATTAAATCTTGAAGAACATCTTTAAGCTTCTCATGGATCATTAGCTGTGTGTAGGGAGTCTTTCTGATTTCTTTTAAACCAATAGCTTTATTTGATTCCAAATTACGTTGTTTCTATAATTTTTGATTGCTTAAGTTGTGTTTCTTTGTAATTAGATCGAGTTTCTGGTTACAAAGGTGGGTGCTGCACTATGTTGTTTTCATTCTTGTGGGATGCAAGAGTGATTTATTGGATGTAATACCCTAAAAAATAGCTTAATAATATAAATGTATTAGAAGTTATCATTCAACTTTATATATATAAATAAGATGACACCTAAATATTTTTTTTAAAAACAGAGAAAAAATTATATAAATAGGAAAATCAATATTCACGTTTCATTTTTATAAAAAGCCACCATCTCTCTCAAAAATGGTTCTTTCCCTTTTCTTTGTATTCTTTCTAAACCTCCGTCTTCCTTCCTTATCAGACTAACAGTTGGAGAGCACCCTTAGATTATTGGAGTCAAGCAGAGCAAGAGTGTCCAATCAAATTCTTGAATAGAAAGCTCCTAATGCAAGTTAGGTTGCTTGGGATTTTAGGTTTATGGAACTACTTTGCCAAATAGTAATTTTAATACTTTTAATATGCTAAGGTATTTCGGCTTCATATTTTCTATTAATTTAACTTCAAAATCTTTTCTAGACTAGCATCGATGTTGTCATGTATTTATTTTAAATCCTATTTAATCAGAATTCTTTTGTGTATAGATGATTCATATTCTTTATTCCATCTTATCTGTCATTTGTTGTGAAATCTAAAACAATCTTTTATTAATGCTTTGTTTGTCAGTTTTAGTGGCATTTTTGTTGTTGTCAATTTATATTAAGGTAATTTTTATTTTTTTTTCTACATGATTCCTTTCTATAATTATTTGTTAGCTAATTGAAATCTTGATACAAATAAATTTAGCCTGTTTATATTTAATTTTAGTTGTATCATATTGTTAAATAGTAAGAACTATTAAATATAAGTTTGACATCATTCTTTTGCTTGACAGTGATATTATATATATATAGTAATCATATTGAATATGATTGCATATTTACATTAGAAATGTGATTCGTGCTCTTTGTTTGGTTAGTATTAGAGTGATAGGATAGGAATATCAAATTTCAACTATTTGTAAATTTGTCTTCTTAAGTTTTCTCTTATAAATTGGCTTGATGTTCTTCTATCCTCGTTAATATGTGTTTTATCAATTTACTCATGCGTTTTTCACTTTCTTGTTTTATTTGTTCTATCTGACTATGTTTTATGTTTACTTTTCTCTCTTGTATGAATCTTAGGTATTCCTTTTTTGTCATTTCTACAGACTTAAATTATTTACTCCTTCTCTCCATTTTTGACAATTAGCGATGACATTTTTTTTACTAATTTACTTGTATGATTGCTTAAGAGATAAGACCTATAACTCTTTATTATTAATTATGAACATGTCATGAATTGAGTATTTCAAAAATTTATATGCATTTAGTATGAATTATATAAAATGTATAAGGAACTATGCAAATACAAGTAATTTATTATGAGTTGTGATGCTATTGTGTTTTCTTTTGGAGAACTATTATGGTTTACTCTCCAAGATTGGTAGTTGTAAACTCTATCTATTTTGCACTATTACTTCTAAGTTAGGCTAATGTGAATGCAGTGAATTCATGTTTGTGTTATCATGTTTATGTTGTCGCACTTGGTATGTACCATATTATACTAATAGATTCAGGTACAATGAGTAATTTAGTATACAATAATTTATATTGTGATTGATTAAGAAATATATTTGTTTCTTTTTACAATTAAAGTGTTTGAATGGTCATGAAAGGAGTTACTAGCATGATTATTAATTATCATTTCTTTTATATATAATTCTAGATTAGTGATCTCAATATTACATGTGAATATTTTGAATTTTGTACATTATGATTGAAATATTTTATGTTAATGAATTTGAATAACGTAATGTTGGTAATATGATTATGGCATGTTTTGTATTCTTTAAAAAGGTGAAAATATAATAGACAAGTGATGCTTTTAAATGATTTCAAGCTCAAACCTAGGAATAGGACAAAAGAAAAGCTAGATTAAATAGATGTGAATAAAGATTATAAAGTTATAGAAATGTGAAATATATTTTCTTATCTCATGATTTTTATATGTTATTTCTATATGATAAAAGGGTTGTTGAGTTTTTCGTTTCATAAATATTTATGCATCAATTGTATGATTGTGTTCCTAGGATAGTAAGTGACTTTTTACCTCATTAGTTTAAATAAGATATAAGCTCATTTAGATATCCCAATGTGAAAGTGAGGTAACATCTCCTTAAAATTAAGATGGTAGTTGGAAGGAAACATATCCTTATTGTTAGCACCAAGAGCTAATACATGATTTGATGGAATCTACACAAGAATGAAGTCTTCATTGAATCATTGCTAGCAACGTGGACTACATGAAGATTCATAGAAGCTTGTTGGAGTTGTGATCCTAGACTTAGATAGTATTTGTGTGAGAGTTTGGTTTTGGTTAAAATCATATGTTGCATGTTTCATAATCCAAAGTAAGCTCCAAAACTGATTTTGCTTAAACAAATTATTAAAAGGTTTTTAAATAAGGTTAATTCAGATTTTAGAAAACTATTTCAGAAAGGAATTCAGTAAACTGTTTCCAAAATCTGAACTTGATGAATTTTCTTTAAGTCACAGAAAATTCAATTGATTGAACTGTTGATACAATCGACTGAAGTCTTGACACAACTTATGATCAGTTTTCTTATATAATGGTCAAGCACGTGATTTAAAAACAACGAAGTCATTTGAGCAAATACTAGTGAAATTTTTCAAGAGAGAAAACGCGCGAACACCTTGAGATCTTTTAGCAATCAATTTTCATCAAGAACACTAATCTTGGAGCATTACTTTCAATGTGAATTTGTGATACTGTGATCTTAATCCAAAGCTAAGTGTTTCTACTCTATTCTTAATCCAATTTGTAATTTGTTGAGTGGATTCACTATTGAACTTGTGTCATTGATCTTTCTTGTACTATGGGTGTTGTGTTATGAATTACATAGGCGTTGTAATTGTAACAGGTTTAGTGCAATAGGTTCTGTATTGGTTAGACAATTGTTGTAGAGTTCAATAGGTTGTTTGTTGCTAGAAGCAGTGGTTGCTTGCAGGTTGTAATTTATGTAAAATTGATCTTGGTGATCTTTTTAATGGAACTCTTTGCTAGTTGGCGAAGGACTGGGCATAGCCCTTGAGGAAGGGTGAACCAGTAAAAGTTTGTGTTCTTGATCTTTCTTTCTCTCTTCTTTAACTCTTATCGTTTCTGTTATCGTCCGTTCAATTAACTGCTCTTGCGCATACTTGATTGTTCTTCTTACTGGTGTTATTCTTGAGTTTAGTGGACTTGTTATTTCACTTAGATTTATTCTGGAACATATTTGAGCACTTACTAGTTTTTGGTATTACTGGGTAACTGTTTTGATTTCTGAAAATTTGTTTTCTTGAAATAAGTACTGTTTCTTGTGCTGTCTTTAATCTGAACTGTTCTGCTGTAAGAATTGTCATCAATTTGTTGCTGATATTGTTCATATGATTGTTTCAGGGTTGTTCTGAAATACATTTCAATTCAATAAATTGCTTTCCATTTCTGATCTAATATTGTATTGATTGACTTGTTCTAGTTTAATCTGGTTTAAGTTGTGGTATTAGTCAATTGTTGGTACTGTTTGGTTATGTGAATTGTGTTCAGCTAATTGATTATGTGATTCCAGTAAACTGGTTATTATTGTTCTAGTTCAGTTAAATATTTCTATTGATTGATTCTGATCTAAAATTGTTTTGATTTTTATTGTGAACTTCATAATACCATTTTTCAGTAGTTTCATTAAAGATCTTTCATTCTCCAATTTATAAAAGGTAATTTTGTGAAAGTTTTTTAATAGTTCAATTCACCCCCTCCCCCCTCTTGAACTCATCCTAAACTTGTTTTACAATTGGCATCCGAGCTAGGACTTGAATCCTAGTCAAGTTTTTGATCCATGGCTGAGAACAAACTACCTTTTGCTGAGGGAGCCTCTATACACAGGCCACCTATGTTTTCTGGGGTGAACTACCAGCTTTGGAAAGTGAGGATGAAAATCTTTATCGAATCCATTGATCGTGGTATTTGGGATGTCATAGTAAATGGTCCTTATATTCATATGTCTATTGTGAATGGTGTGTCTGTTGTAAAATCTTATGACGAATTGTTTGAGGCTGAGAATAATAGAGTTCAGTATGATTGTGTTGCAAAAATTATAATTACATATGCCTTGAACCTTGATGAATTTTTCAGGTTATCTCAATACAGCTCTGCAAAAGAAATGTGGGACATATTGGAGGTCACACATGAAGGAACAAATGATGTAAAGCGAGCTAGAAAACATGCACTCATCCAGGAGTATGAACTGTTTAGGATGTAGCAAGGGGAGACTATTGTAGATGTTCAGAAACTATTCACTCATATTGTCAATCACTTGATTGTATTGGGAAAACAGTTTGATAAAGAAGAATTGAACATCAAGATCCTCAAGTGCCTGGATAGGAGCTGACAACCCAAGGTTACAACAATATTTGAGACAAGAGATTTGACCATCCTCACCACAGCAGCATTGTTTGGTAAGTTGAGGGAACATGAGCTTGAGATGACAAGGTTGAAAGAAATAGAAACTGTTGAGAAGAAATCTAGAAGCCTTGCACTCAAGACAAAGGCTGCAGATATTGAGTCCAATGAGGAAAGCTCAAATGAATGCAGTGACACTTAAAATCTCAACTTGCTAACAAGAAGATTTCAAAAGTTTATCAAGATGAAGGGCAAGATGAAGAATCAGCAGAGTAAAAGGTGTAACAAGAAACCTGATTCTAATTCCACTAAATTTACCTGTTTTGGTTGTGGTAAGCAGGGACACATGAAAGTGGACTGTCCAAGTTTAGTGAACAAAGAAAAGGCACGAGAGCGGAAGAGCAACAAATCTGGAAAAGGCAGAAAAGCATATATAGCAGGGAAGACAATGCCACTTGTTTTGGCAGTTCTTCACATGAGGATGTTGAAGCTAATTTGTGTCTTATGGCTAGAGAGAATTTAGAGGCAAGTAGTATATATTCCAGCACTTCCTTTAATAGTACAAATTACAGTTCACTTCTTTAGGCTTTCTTTGAAACCCATGAAGACGCAAACATATTGGCCTTGTCCAACAATAGATTGAAACGGCTGAATAATTGGTTGGAAGGCAGAATCAAAGAGCTGGAATATGAGGTTTTGAAATTGAAAACTAATTTCGATCATCTTGAAATGATTTACAAAGCTTCCAGCGAATTTGATTCTAGCAAGCCAGTCAATTGTGAAAACTGTGATGTTCTTTAAAGGAAAGTTAACTATTTGATTACTACTGCTTCCAAACTTTCCATGGGAACAAAAAACCTCAATGTCATTTTGGGCTCTCAAAATTGTTTTTTTGAAAAGGCTGACATAGGATATCAAATTGGTTTTCAGTAGCTTCTTTAAATCAAATGAGCAACAGTTTTCATCCTTCATGACTTGCTCCTATTGTATGAGAAAAGGCCACTCGATTAGAAACTGTAATGTTAGGAAATTTGATGTGCCTAAGGGGCTAGTTAGGTGGGTGCCTAAAAGCATCACTAACACTTGTGGACCCAAATTTAACAGAGTACCAATGCCTCAAACTTAATATGTGTTGCAGGTCTATTTGGCATCCAAGAAGCAACTGTGGTACTTGGATAGTGGATGCTCCAAACACATGACTGGAGTTGTTTCTCAGTTAATTAATTTGAAGTGGAAACCTGTTGGATTTGTCACCTATGGAGACAATAACTGAGGAAGAATACTTGGAGTTGGTGACATTAGAGGAGATGATGGTGTGATCATTAAAGATGTAATCCTAGTAGATAGATTGAAGCATAGTTTACTCAGTATAAGTCAACTGTGTGATAAAGGATACAAGATCACTTTGGAACCAGGACTTTGTCTCATAGCAGATTGAAAGTCTAGTGAGACAGTTCTTGTAGCTAAACGGGTAAATAATGTATACATGCTAAATGTTTCATGCATTACATCTAGTATGAACTGCTTGCTTACTAGGAATGATGAATCATGGCTATGGCATAGGAGATTAGCTCATATTCACATGCATCATCTCAATAGGCTTGCATCAAAAGAGCTAGTAGTTGGCTTGCCTAAGCTCAAGTTTGAAAGGGACAGATTGTGTGAAGCATGCCAAAAGGGTAAACAAACTAAAAGTTCTTTCAAACAGTTAAATGTGGTTTTAACACCTAGACCTCTTGAGCTGCTTCACATGGATTTGTTTGGTCCCTCAAGAACAATGAGTCTACATGATAATTATTATGGTCTTGTGATAGTAGATAATTATTCATTGTTTACTTGGACATTATTCGTTGCTACCAAAATAGAAACGTATCATGATTTTAAGAAATTTGCCAAAGTTATCCAAAATGAGAAGAATTGTGGTATTTCTTCTATTAAGTCAGACCATGGGGAAGAATTCCAAAATGAGAAGTTTGACAAGTTTTGTAGAAAAATTGGAATTAAGCACAACTTTTCAACATCAAGGACTCCACAACATAATGGAGTAGTAGAAAGAAAGAATCGGTCCTTGGAGGAACTAGTAAGGACACTCTTGAATAAAACAGATTTTTGCCAAAGTACTTCTTGGCTGACATAGTAAGTATAACTTGTTATGTTCTCAATAGGGTGTTCATAAGACCAATCTTGAAGAAGACTCTCTATGAACTATTTAAGGGTAGAAAGCCCAATATCTCTCATCTAAAGGTTTTCGGTTGTAAATGTTTTATTTTGAACAATGGCAAGGATAACTTGGGCAAATTTGATTAAAAAACATATGAAGGTATTTTCCTTGGTTATTCATTGCATGGTCATAGAGCATATAATAGGAGAACCATGCTAGTTGAGAAATTCATGCATATTGTATTTGATGAAACTAACCAGAACATGCAGGAAAATTCTAAGACAGGTGCAGAGGATGAGATTCCTACTGGATAACTAGTTGATACTGGACTAGAAAAGAAAACAGAAGAAGTTAGTAAACTGTCAGAAATTCAATCAATTGAACCAGGAATTCAATCGATTCAATCCGGAGTTGGTGGAGATACAATTAATTTTGGACTGCCAAAAGAGTGGAGAGTGCCCAAAAACCTGTCATTGGTCAAGTTCAGAAGGAGGTATCAACTAGAAGATCATTGAATCATTTCTATGAGCACATGGCGTTTGTTTCACAAATGGAACCCAAGACTGTAGTTGATGCTTTAGAGCACAACAACTGGATTAGTGCAATACATGAGGAACTAAATCAGTTTGCAAGAAATAAAGTTTGGTCACTTGTTCCCAAAACTAAACAGATGAATGTGATTGAAACCAAGTGGGTTTTCAAGAACAAATTGAATGAACAAGGAGTCATTGTAAGAAATAAGGCTAGATTGGTTGTAAAGGGGTACAACCAAGAAGAAGGAATAGACTTTAGAGAAACCTATGCACACGTGGCCAGATTGGAGGTTGTAAGGCTTTTATTAGCATATGCTTGCATGAATGGATTTAAGTTGCATCAGATGGATGTCAAAAGTGCCTTTCTTAATGGATACATTGATGAAGAAGTCTATGTGAGTCAACCCCCTGGATTTGAAGATCGCAAATATCCAGATCATGTCTTCAAACTCAAGAAAGCTTTATATGGTTTGAAGCAAGGACCTCGACAATGGTATGAAAGGTTGAGTAATTTCCTTCTTTCTCAAGGCTATGAGAGTGGAAAAACAGATAAGACTTTATTCATTACGAAAGCATGCAATGATATTATACTTGTTCAAGTTTATGTTGATAACATAATATTTGGTTCAACTAATGAAATTTTATGTGAGCGGTTTGTTGACACTATGTAGGGTGAATTTGAGATGTCTATGATGGAAGAACTGAATTATTTTCTTGGCTTGCAAATTAAGCAATTCCATTATGGTACATTCCTTAGTCAATCCAAATATTGTTGAGAGCTCTTGAAGAAATTTGATATGAAAAATTGTAAAGAGGCAGCTACACTTATTGTCACTAGATGTTATTTAGATATTGATGAGAAAAGAGCCAATGTTGATCAAACCAAATACAGAGGGCTCATAGGGTCACTCTTATATCTCATTGCAAGTAGGCCAGATATCATGTTCAACATATGTCTTTGTGCAAGATATCAAGCAAAGTCTAAGGAATCACACTACATGGCAGCCAAAAGGATACTAAAATATCTCAAAGGTACAATTGATGTTGGACTATGGTATCCTAGTGAGATATCTATGAACTTAATTGGTTATTCTGACTCGAATTTTGCAGGGTGCAAAATTGATAGAAAGAGTACAAGTGGAACATGTCATCTTCTTGGATCTAGTTTGATATCATAACATAGAAAGAAGCAATCATGTGTAGCACTATCTACTGTAGAGGAAGAATACATTGCAGCTGGAAGCTATTGCGCTCAAAGTTTATGGATCAAACAATAGCTAAGTGATTATGGTATAAGTCTTTCTCAAATTCCCTTGTTTTGTGACAATACAAGTGCAATAAATTTAACAAAGAATCCTATACAACATTCCAAGACCAAACACATTGAAATACGCCACCACTTTATAAGAGATCATGTGAGTAATGGTAATTGCATAATTCAATTTGTTAATTTTGAGAATCAATTGGCTGATCTGTTTACAAAACCTCTTAATAAAGACAGATTTAATTTTCTCATAAATGAATTAGGAATTATTGATTTTAAAAATATTAAATAAATAAATAAGCCAATAAATATTTGATTCTTAGTTATATTTTATGCAATATGTGTATGATCAATTAAATAAAGACAATTTACTGAATTTTCTCTAAACCCACTATAATTGATACAATATATCTGATCTTGTTTAATCTTTGATCAATTGATTGGGACGAGAGAATGTTGAACAAGGAAACTTAAGAACCTACAATAAACTGTTGTAAGGAAGACTACTATATGGGGAAGGCAAAGATTCCACTACAGATTCCTTGTTATTGGAGAGAATGTAATATCCTAGAAAAATAGGTTTATAATATAAATGTATTAGAAACTATATTTAACTTAAGACATAAATAAGATGACACTTATTTTTTTTTAAAATAAAAAAGAGAGAAAAGTTTATATAAATAGAAAAATCAATATTCAGGTTCACTAATGTTATTAGTATTTTAAACACTTTTACGGTTATACAAGATTAATTTTATTTTGTTTTTTTTTTAAATTAACAGAAAAAGATAACATCTTTAATAAATGAGATGCGTTAAAGAAATGTCTTTTTATAAAACGTAAGTTATGTAATTTACAGGAAAAAAATATTTCTTTTGTATAATTACTATTTAAAATAAAATAATATTTTTGAATATGTAAATTTTTTATAAAATATTTTTGTAAAAAATTAAATATATAATTGAAAAGGATTGATTAATGTATATTACTATATTGTGATGCAAGATTTGAAATGTGTCATAATAATATATATATATATTGGAAAAAAATATATACACTCCAAAATATAGGGAATGAAATATTCTTCCATCCTTGTATGATTTATTAGCTACTAATTGTATCCTCAACTTTTTTCTTTAATTTCATTAATTCGTCAAATATATTTTTGCACGCATTTTTTTTATGTAATCTATGAATATCTAATGTCAAATTTAGGTTACTTTTAACATTCAACACGGATGATTGGATTTTCAGAATTTTTTTATGGTTTAAATTAAGTAAGGTATGACATGTTACAAACTATTTTATTAAAAACTAGCATGAAATTGTTTGAATTATTTTTCCTCATAACTATGTTAATTATAATATGTACTATGACAATATTATTATTACTATTATTATTATTATTAATAATAGCATTGTTATTAATAAGATGAATATTTTAATTAGTAATAATGATAATAATAACATTATTATTATTGTAATATCCCATATTTTTCATATAATAGGAACTTTATTGGATAGGAATTATATAATAAACCTTAATATAAAAATCAATACATTCATAATGTATTTAAAAATATACTTCTCCACAAAAGATCTAATAAAAATATCTT
>Ga0209700_106386_pt1 | contig 18359 bp, 7 predicted proteins | sample SiratroredBW_FD_187528 | JGI IMG/M metagenome (GOLD analysis project Ga0209700, IMG submission 187528) | Root nodule microbial communities of legume samples collected from California, USA - Siratro red BW (SPAdes) (version 2) | ecosystem: Host-associated > Plants > Roots > Nodule | place: USA...
ACTTTTTAAGTAAGAGAATTAATAAAAAAGTAAATTTAAAAAACATTGCAAACTATTTTTATTTAGACAAATAACTTTAAAAGTTTCAATTTAAGTAAAATGTAAAAATAATTTATACTTACAAAAATAACAGTAAATTTCAATAAAAAAAAAGTAGTTTAGATTGTAAGAATTTTTTTTAACAGATTTCAGTTAATTATAATTTATAGACTAAATTGTATATTTTAATAGAATAATAAATTTGTGATTTTATTGCATTATTTAGGATTTATGTTTAATTTTAAATAATTTAGAAGATATGTTTTAAATAATTTTAGTAATTTTTTTTATATTAAAATCAATTTAATCCAATTCATTTTAATTTTTTACCATCTTATTTCACAAGGGTTAATTAGTATTTTCAGAAATATATCAATTAAAAAAATAAAAACAAATCTATAACATCTGTCAAATCATTCCCAAACTTTCATAATCCATCTCCTCAAATCTCTTCAAATCTTACCATTCATCCCTTAATCCAAACAACCTTTTCATCACCACACAATCCACTCAGATCTATTCAAATCCATCTTTTCAAATCCACTCCCCCAACCAAACAAAGCCTAAGTGATTAGCTCAGTTCAAATAAGTGGTTCGCTGTATGTAGTTTTGGAACACACACGTGTCTCAGGGGTGAAAACACTAAGTGGTTAGCTCAGTTTAAATAAGTGGTTCGCTGTTTGTAATTTTGGAACACACACTTGTTTTAGGGGTGGAATGCCAAAAATAACTATATTTTCTCTTTCATTGTCACGCGGAACAGCACATACCACGTTAGAGTGTAAAAGGAAAGTAAATATTACTGTATTACCAATCACCTCTCACAATTTTCCGATTGCTTCATCAACTTCTCGCTCAAATAAATTCTATATTTAGAAGCATGTGCTTCTCGCAACAGACAGTTGATTCCAACAATAATAATGTTTTATAGATTGTTTCAAATGTTCTGAATCCTACCTTCTCTCAAAAGGGTCCGCCTCAAGGTTTTGAATATGCTCTTTTATGATATAATCTCATAACAGAAATTAGTTATAAAATATTCAGTTATAATTTATATTTATCTACGATATTTTCTGCTTGTAGTTATATCTAGTGTAAATTGGTTATCAAAGCCACATATTTGATAACGGATTTTAACGGATTTCAACCAATGAACTTCTCGATCGCTCGGTTTCTTGCGACAAATGGGTCATAGAGTACACATCTGATACCATCTAAACTAAATTTTTATAACTATTTTCTTTGGACCCTTAAGATTGTATTCATAAATCCATCTTAACTGTTAATTTTGTGCTCTGCATCATCAACGTAGTCAACATCGAGTTCGTGAAGAAGTTTGATGGCACGGTAGACAACATCAAGCCCGTGACAATGGTTCTTCTTTGACGAAAACTCACCCACATGGTGTAACTAAGATTGTCGTGATCTAGCTTTACATTTCCTCGTCCAGAATCGACCTTGAAAAGAACATTGTACTGAGTAACATTTAAAAAAAACTACTTATAACAATGTTTATATTACATGTTGATTTTTTTAAACGAGGTACATAATAAAATAATTATATAATTGTCTATCTTACTCATTTCTTTTTCCATCTTATACGATAAATATGCATATATATTATTTAAATATTAAAAAAAAACAATGTAAATAAATATAAATAAAAAAACTTATACAAGAGGGAGTATAATAAGAAAGTTGTTTGCAGCACAACGTACATATGGAACAACATATGTCATACATTAATTAGACAAATTAAATGGAAAAGAATCCGTGATGGACAAGAATCTTTTATATTGGCGTGTCGAGACTCAAAGCAGCAATGGTCCCAACTTCAAAGGGATGGCCAAAACTAAATTGAAAGAAATTAACCAAACAATTCCTTGGATTATCTACATGCCTGGTTTCTCACAGCTGGAATTTTGGACAGCTTCCTTCATCCCATGACATCACTGTTCATCAGCAACTCCACACAAAATACAATCGAAATAATTAAAGAAGTACATAAATTCCAGGCCTCAATAAATGTTATTCTGAATCATTTATGCTACTTACAATTTTTACAATACAAATCCACAGCTATCTAGAGTTTGGATGGGAAACAGTGTACAACTTTCCTAAGTAGAGACACAAGCGCATGGCCCAAAAGCCCGCCTTATTTCAATTTACAGAAAGGCCCGACCCGTGACAGGAGCAGGGAGGGAATCCAGTGTATGGAGTGCAGCATGCGCTAGTTCTTGTCACGATTCAGTCTCTCCCAAAGCGACGCGCAATGCCTCTTGGCGAATCCCACGCGCTTCTCTTCCAGCTCATACACAACCTCAAATCCTTGCTGCTGGTAATTCCCGAGTGTGGCCCCGGGCCCACCGCTCAACTCACCCTCATCTCCACCGTTCATCAGCATCAAACACCCCACCCTCCTCTTCCCCTTTGTCTCATCGCTACCGTCCAGAAACTCGTAGAAATAATTCTTCCTAGGCAGCACCACACTGGAATTCCCTCCACCAAAACGCAGCGTCACAACCGGCACTTCCGCCACCGCGTTCAAATAATAGCACGGCGCGAGTCCAGTTTTTTCCTCAACCTTACGCGCGCGCTGGTTGACTCGCCCGACTCGGCGGTCGAACTCGTCAACCACCGAGTTATAAAACCCCTCCGGCAACATCGTGAACGTCGTGCCGGAATCCACAACAACTCCACCGTCTCCTCGATTGTTCACCCGCCGCAGAATCTCCGGCGCCGGAATAGTCCTTTTCCCAACGGAGATTCCGACTAAGCCAACGGTATAAAAATAAGGATGCTTAGGATTTTCAAGCATAGGCGTGTACACGAACTCAACCATTCCACCGCCACTGATTTTCTCCTTTTCCTTCTCCTCGTAACGGCCGAGAATGAGTGGACTCGGTTTTCGAACTCGCTCAGAGTCAAACGAGTGAGAAACAAGGCAGTACGAAAAGCGGTTTCCGAGCTGAGGAGAGAGAGTAGCCAGCTGCGCCGGGAGAGAGAGCAAACCGCGGCCGAACCCGGCGACTCCGGTAGGCTCGGCGAGGGCTGTGTGAGCGCAACCGAAGGTGAAGTTTGTAAGAGACAGAGAAGAGAGAGAGAGCGTGTCACGATATAGACGCGCGATTAAGCTTCCATCGCCGTAGGCGTAGTAAAAGGGTGGACACTTGAAATTGGCACAGTCGGAGGTTTCGATTGATTCGAGAGGGCAACGAGCCATCGCGCAGAGATCGGAAGAGGAGGCTTTGTTATGCGCTGCGGAGCATGCGAGAGACTTGCAGGAAACGGCGACGCTTCGGGTGATGTTGGTTGGGGGAGAGGCGTTGGGCTCGTTGGGCTTTCCCTCGCAGAGAATGCATTTGAAAGGGGCGCAGGGGAACCAGACTAAGTCACTGCCTGTGTCCATGTAGAGGGTTATGGGCTGGGCCTGGGGGCCCAGGTTGAAGGAAAGAGTGTAGTCGCTGCCCGGTGAGAGAGGGAGGGAGAGTTGGCGGCGGAAGCGAGCGGCGGAACGGGCGGAGGTGGATTTCAAGAGGTTGTGGGTGGTGTTGAATTGGGCCTGGGAAAGAGTGTGTGTAAGTGGCAAGAGTAGCATTTGGAAGGAGGGATGTGAAAGACATAGTATGATCAACAAAACCAACAACAACATAGTGGAAGTCATTTGTTAGTGTGCATGCACCAGAACAGAGTAATGAGTTGTTTGGAGTTAGAGGCTGACAGAGAAGAGGGACTTTTTTAATTTGCTGAAAGTGAGTAGGAAGGGTTTATAAAGGAGATAGGGGCAATGGATTTGATCGTAGTCCTGGCGGCGCCATTTTGGAAAGTAAATTTATAAAAGAAATTACTGGTGATTGTAATAACGATACCTCCTCACTTGAAAGGATGACATTAGTTTACATCATAACTTTTCTTTCTCACACGAAGTGGTACATGTATATATCACTGGTTTTCTTTCTTGCAAGCACCTTGTTCAATTTTTTTTATTTTTTCTTTAAATTGTAAAATTGTTTTATGATGTATGTTGAAGTGATGTCTGGGAGTATGTTTAACAAATTTTTTAAGCCTGGCTAGTTGTCATGTTTTTTAATTTTTTATTTTATTTAGCATGACTTTTAATTTTTTTGTTCAAGTTTTGTGCTTGTTAGTATGAATTCTAATTTTTTTCCTTCTTTTTATTTATTTATTTATACTTTTAATTTTTATAAATTTAAATAATATAATTAATTATTTATTATATATTTAACTATATTAATATTTTAAAATATCCAAAATTCATTCAATTAACATATAAATAATTAATTACATTATCTAAATTTATAAAAATTAAAGAATAAAGAAATAAAAAAATTGGAAGTCACTATTCACGACTTAAAAAAAATTGAAAAGTATGTTAAGAAGCACATTTCATTAAAAAAAAATATGCTACTAAACACAACTTCAATTAAATTTAAAAAAATTAAACGATTTTAAGAAAACACATAAAAGAAAGAAAAAGGTACTTGATAGTAGCACTTAAAAAAAATGGAAAAGAAAAATCATAGTTCATGCAAAATATGACTTGTTCATCTTAAAGTTGTTTTTGCAAATATTTACTCAATTATGTAATTTTTTTTAAAATTTACTTTTTTTTTATGTAATTTACAATCAAAATAACACACCAGTGAAAAGATGCCGCATTTAGGACACTGTTAATGTTAAGTTATCTTCTTTAACAACATTAACTATATTACATCTTCAAAATTCAACTCAATATGCTCCTCAATCTCTTTCTTTTTCTCCCACCAAAAAATATATATGTTTTTTGTTTTTTTTTTTCCGGTACAAGTTTATATTTGCAAAACGACTATTTTAATAACATAAAGATTTACACTTAATTTAACCGCTAAAGCTTGTTGGTTTTATGTAAACACTTGTTGGGCCTCCTTAAACGGGATTACATTCTATTTTCTAATGTTTGTATATATCCATTACTTGTCTCTTTCTCAGACTACGCCTTCAAATCAGGGTTAAGAAGATAATCCCAGTGTCTGCGTTTATTTTCAATTTTTGTCAGAAGGTGATATTTTAATACCACAAAATAAGCAATTTAAAATATTATTTTTTATTATATTATTAAAATGTATAAAGTAGGTGTTTCCTTTTTCTGTTGAAGGTTGTGAAAGGACTATTTTCTATCTTTTAGTAAACTTTCAAATAATTCTTGAAATGCGTGAGGATAAAGATCGAATTGATGATAATACTTCTTTTCACAAGTTACTTTATCAAGAATTTAAATCTCTTGTCTCATTTTTTGAGTCCCAGAAGTGAGGCTGAAGAACTAAATCCTCAATGGTGGAGAAAAAAAACCAGAGAGATTGAAAAATTGAACATGGATTGAACTATGTAGTTTGTAAATGGTTTTGACAAAGCAAAAGTTAGAACCTTAAAGTGATAATTGATGGGAAAGTGGTTGTACCATGAAAAACTTTGAAGGCAAGGAAAAATCACTGTTAATTTTGTAAGTCGTGCTCCATGTGGACAATGATGGGTATCTGTAAAATTTTCATCCAGGTAATTGAAGACTCAAACTGAAATGTAAACACAAAAGGCAAGTGAAGGATGCAGCATTGAAAGAATCAATTAGCCAACTTATAGCAAGAAGCTAGACTTGACCTCTAGTATCCCAAACCTAATTGCTTCTTCTTCCTTGAGTTTCGTTTCAACAACTTTAATTTCCCAAACTTTGTTGAAGTTGTCCAAAACAGAGTCACATGGTGAGACATAATCTTTTTGCAAATGGTTAGAGTTCTATGTGAAATCTTTTTGCATTAGTTTAATGAGTTGCTGCTAATTCTTTTTTAATAAATATGTTTTAAGTTGTTTTTGTCAAACTTGTTTTTGGTTTTTGAATTGATAAATATTTTATTTAAGACATAGGAGAGAGAACAAGATTAGAAAAATATAATATTGGAGAGAAAAGAAGTTTTGCAAATGGACTAAAAGGATAGGTCAAAGAAAGAGTATATAAAAAGGGGAATAATCCCAATTTTAAGTAAGTTCTGTTAAAAACTTATTTTCAATTCACTTTATTACAGACAATAGAAAGCATTATCACAAAGTAAGAAGAGTAGCATTATACTTCCTAGAAAGTAGAACTTCATCATTAGGTTGAAAACAGCTAACTTACTCCAAAAGCAACAATTAACTTATCTGAACAAGAAAGATTAAATATAAAGCTCATGACTTAAGCCATTATTTTTTTTTTCTCATGCTTTCTTTCATTAGTTTATTTTTAAAATTTTCAACTCCATTTACTTTTTCACTTTGTCTTCTATTTTATCTTTTCACTCTAAATCTTATCTTTTTTTTCCAGATTTGATCCTAACTTATATTGTAGTAATAAGTAAGTGAAAAATCATTTTCATATAATTAGATATAAGTTAAGAGTAAGTACCTATATATTTTTAAATTTTTTCAAATTTTTTATACTAAAATTTTGAATTATTTTTATTTTTAACTAATTTTTGGTATGATGAGAAAATCAAGAAATAGTAACTTCGACTAAAATATCAATCAGTAAATACAAAATATCAATCATTATTAAATGATTTAGTGAATAATTATTAAATGATTTAGTGACCAACTAAAATTAGTTATTATTGGTCATTGATGTTTAGTTACCGATTTGGTAACTAACCAATAATCAATTTTAAAATAAATTTAGTGATTGAAATATGTGTTGGAAAATCAAGCATTAATGAAAAAAAATTAATTATACATACATATATATATATATATATATATATATATATATATTTTAAATAAAATTATAGAATAAAGTCGATATACATTTGCAGTATTCTATAAAATTAGTCAAAATAAGATTTGTTCATGAATATTAAAATATATTTAGAAGTACCTGGGTTGAACCGTGATGTAGAAATAATATTTTATAAACGTACAAAGATTTTAAGTTTAACGACAAACTTGATAACAAAGTAAAATTTAGATAACTATAAAAGGAGTTATAATTTATATCTAAGAATGTTGAGGATCCATCTTTTCTATTAACATGTTCAATATTGTATTGTTTTGTTGAATTTATCTCTCATTATTTAGGATTTTTTGATGGATAATCTTTCTTAGCGTCTTTTAACTTGTTTCTTAATTGTTCAAACTCTTCTCTCATTATATGGACCGATGATGAAGAAGAAGACTCTTGATATGAATGTCTCTCAATTGCTTTATTTAACTCAAATCTAAGCCTATATACCTTGTCTTTGTTTATTCAACTTACATTACATCAAAGTTGCAATTCATCATGTGAATACATACCTATAATAGATGATGATTGAGAGGCTAAATTGTTCCTATCAAACTTGAAACAAAATAATAGTTAACAATGTAAAAAATTATTAAAAAAGACACCATTTAAAAAAAAAATTAGTATACTATATTTATGATGAATAAAATAGAAGATTTACCACTTAACTTTTATTTGAAATGAAAAATAATAAAAATTTAAAAATGAAAATATCCAATAGAAATGCAAACAACTTTGATAACTTATCATGAAATTTAAAATTATAAAAAATATTAAATTAATAATAAAAGAAGCCAAATATATTTAGTGTTGACTTCTTTTTTTTTATGTGTGATGAAACACCTTTAATAAAATAGAAGATTTACCACTTAACTTTTATTTAAGATTTACCACTTAACTTTTATTTAAGGTGGAGAAGAATAAAAATTTAAAAATGACAATATTCAATAGAAATGCAAACAAGTTTGATAACTTATCACGAAAGTTTAAAACTATAAAAAATATTAAATTATAATAATAGAAGCCAGATATATTTAGTCTCGAGTTTTACTCATGTATGCTAACAAATATCAGGCACTTTTTGCACATTCCTATTCAACATTAAACAAGTACACCCAAACTGAAATGGCTTGAAATGTTAAATAATTTAACCAAACTAAACTAAATATTTTGATTGTTTAATAAAAATTAAATTATTAGTTAGAAAGCAGTTGACCTTGTTAGAATCGACAGACATCAATTATACAAATATAATTTATAAAAATATAATAGAATTTATATATATTGTCTGTAATAACATAGGAGTCTTTACTCTAAATCAATTTTGGTTAAACAAAAGAATGGGAGTTGGAGGTTATATGATATGATTTGGTTTAATGTAGTTTAACTAGGTCAGTTTCTTTGTTTGTCCATTTATAAAAATAGAAAAATTACATCAGAAAATTAAAAATAAACATTTAATCGGAAAAATCATTTTGATTTATGTTACTCATTGTACTAATTTGATTTTAGATCTTGATTTATATATATATATATATATATTGAAACCAATTCAGTAAAAGAAAAAACGTATCTTTTAGTTTAATATTTCAAATCGAATAATTTTTCTTAGAATTTTTTTATTTTAAATATTATAATGTTTAATGTCAGAAAACATAAAGTTAGGAGCAAAATATTGAAATTATAAACTAATATTTAATCTTCTTTCTATTTAAATGATATTCTTTTAAGAAACATATTGAAAATATAAAAACTTGATTAAAAAATAAGCTACAAAAATTCTAATTTCTTTTTACTTCAACAATTATATATTGTGATTTTACATGTTAGAGATTGGTTTTAGGAATCTAAAATTAAATGAAAACAAATAAATATCCAATGTGATTTCAAACTTTATCTATAGCATTAATAAAATAATTCTTTCTTTTAATTACCTTTTTTCGTGTACATAATTTTTTATTATTTTATCCTTTAAATAATTTTTATTTAAAATTAAATTAACTACTTACAATAAAGAAAACCACACACTTAATATTATAATAAAATTGTAAAAATTATTTATCTTTTATAAATTTAATAATTAATTATAATAATTTTTCTTGTTTTTATAAAAAAAAAAATAACACACGTAAGGGCATGTGTTTCACTAATTTAAAAAAAAACTATAAAATATCTAATAATTATAACATACTTAATCTATTATATATTTGACTTAGTATTATCTTATATTTCTATTAACAAATTTAATTGTTTTGAATTTCATATTTATTTTGTGACTCTCATTATTATAAATCAGATATCTGTAATCTAGATCCGAGTAAAAAGAATGCATTACTTAAAATTAGAAGTAAGATACACCTCAATTCTTACCAATTTTGCTATTCATGTTCTTTTATCAATTATCTTGATGAATTGAAAAAGGTAACAGTGATTGTCACTGAGGTGGAAAGAACTATTTAGGAAGGAGGAGATGACGAAGGTTGCGTAAGTGACTCCATCAAAGAAAAAAGGTTTGCAGTTTTCTTCTAACATTGACAGGTTTCACTAAAGTTCAGGTCAATATATAATTTGGATAATTTGCTTTCTTTATAACAGTTTAAAACATTAATTGTCATTGTTATTTGTTATTATCACTAATATGGTCAACAATGTGACAAAATTATGGGATTAATTGTGAGGGAAAAACAAAGTGAAAGTCATATATGGTCTGTTGACTCTACCTAATGGATGGAACACACCAATCCTATAAAGCAGTATGTACTGTCTGGTTCTGCGTTAACTTATTATATTATAATGTTTCCATGAGTTGCAGGGGTGCACGGAACCAAGATAAAAACAAGATTGGTCATGCACCTAATTTGACAATTCAAAGGCTAATATCACTCTTATGTACCAACTCTCATGTAGGCCAATTCAATCCCAAAAATCCACTTCATCCACTCATTTCATGAATAAGTTAAGATGATGTGACAAAAAATGCAAAGAAAAATCATTCATCAAAAGTTAAATGTTGTTAGACTAAATATAAGATGTTTCAACTACTAAACTTCATTATGGATACCATGTATGTTCATGATTATTATGTTAGACCAACCCCGAAAATCCAATTCATCAAATCAATTCCAAGTTATCTCTGTCATACATACATCCAATAGTGTGGACCAAATCCCTTTTGGTGTTGACAAATCCATCTTTGGTTTGCATGCAAGAACTACAACATCAAATATAAGATGTCTTAAGTACTAATTATGGAGCTTCTATTTTCCTTTAAATTTGACAACTGTAGTACCTTTTTGTTTACATTATTGCTCTCTTTCTTGTGAAAGCATGAACATAAAACGTTTTTTAATGCCCTCTTTCTTGTGAATCCAAAACCTGTTACAGACGTACTACTTCCAATATTTTTGTGTGGGGATGCTCGTGAGATTTTGGTGCTAAAGGTTTGTCTGATTGCCATTGCACTGCAAAATATCCAAGTACATGTTCTCTCAAAAACAGAAGCATTGAATAGGGGACCAAAATAAGCCCATCAATACCCTCTATGGAGACTTCATACCCAGTTATCAAATTCATTCATTCTCCTAAAATGAACTCTCATAATTCTGACCTTATGGTTACTTTTACAAACTCTTAACTGGCCTCTGAAAAGAGAAATTTCCAAGTCAGATTTATTGTGACATGAATTAGTCTTTCCACCCCACCACCACCTATAAATGAGCAAGTCATATCAACAATCCTCTACATAAAAAAAGTTCACATGTACTTACAAATCCAACAACCTTGTACATTTCAAACTTAAGTTTACATACACTGTATATTTGTTGCTTACAAAACACATTTACTTGGCAATCTAGACTCTAGGAACAATCAATAATTTGTCCTCTAAAATTGGCCAAAGAAGTGAAAGTAATTCAGGATTTGTGTGCTTTGCTGTCACAACCATGTAAATTCTATTGATTGCTTCTGCAGTCCCACAAATCAACGTTTGCTGCAAGATATTATCCCATACTTTTTCCTTTCTGTCTTTTTCCCAAGTGCCAAAGATTTCATTCACGGTATTGTCTATCGTAATATCTGTGTAGTTTTCTTACCAGCTAGGATTATGCTTTGTAAAATAATTCTGAACGCAATTATTGTATTCTTTACCAGAAAGGGAACTGCTATATATCATATAATAGAGGCAAGAACATTACGAAGTTAGGGTCATAGTGACCAATGCAATGTTAGACATCCCATTATCCCATGTTTTTGTTATTTGCATTCATTATTATTCTGAAAACTAGGTTGTCTTTTTTATTCTTAGAGCGGTTCACGTACGAACTACAAGTCCCCAACATAACTCACAACATGTAGTGGTAAACTTAGGCATGACCACTCAGCATGTCCAACAATTTAATTTATGATCTTAGAATTCCTTCTCCACAAAACATGCAAATAAAAAAGAGAAATAATTAAGAACCTTTCGCACAAAATAAACAAAAAAAAAGTGTAAAAAAACGTAGCATAATCAATATCTATGATCACTTATGTCGCAAAGATTCTAGTCCAAAAATTAAAAACATAATTATGATTTATTTGTCTTCTCCCTTTTCTAATAATAATAAATAATATCATTCTACTTTTCATTTATTTTCATCTTCTTTTACTCAATCCAAACAATTTCTCTTTTCACCCTGATTCTTTTTTTTCTTTCAATTTTTCACTCCTCATTTCCATCACAGAAAGTGGAAGAGATTATGTATTTCCATCACAGAAAGTAGAAGAGATTATGTGGGTATATAACATGGAGTTGTAGGTGGTTAATAGAACTCAGTAAACGGTGATAAACAAATTTAGAAAGAAATATGTGAGAAATAAGCAACAAAATGAACATGAACAAGCTTTAGTGTAGAATTTACTTGAAGTTGAGTCACCCAACTTATTAAAGAAAATGTGTCAATTCGTTAATAGGTGGAAAACAAATGCAACGACAATACTAAAATGGCCGTCATACGGTTCCAATATGGGCTTTGTTTATGGGCCACGAGCTTGGTATAGTCTTCCACTTGAAGACAGTTACTTCCTGCACTATATAAATTGTGATCTCATCCGTACTTAAATTTTTCTTTTAAATACTAAAATTATCCTAGCATTCATAAGTGTTTATTTTATATATTTTTTTTTTCTATTCATTCTTTATTTTACAATAAAATGCATGTGATTTTTTCTATTTTCCTGCAACGTTATTTTCTATATGATATAATCTTAAACATTTTATAATTTTTTACTGTTATCTATTCACATGTTTATATTATACGTAATCCTTTTTCTTTCAACTTAGTTTTAATTTCTTCATAGTATCCATAATTTGATGAAGCCACACCAAATAACAACAGAAGAAAAAGGTGGAGAGAAACTACGAAGAACAAAGGAAAAATAGAAATCTTATTTTTTTATTTTAAAATTTGAGGACATTTTAGACATTTTCCTAATCTTATATAGTGCAGGTCACAACTTTGTAAGTACAAGAAGCAACTGTCCCACTTGAATAGAACATCAACCCAAGATGAACAAATTAGAAGTATAGGTTTGACTTGTAACATCAAGGCCTTTTCTATTTACACTCCCTCAATTGCTGAATTCACTCTCCCCTTCCTTTTCTGTAAAAAGGATCTTTTTAACTTAATTTTTTTCCTCTTTTTCAAATTATCCTCTTGACAAAGTCTCATTTTCTGGTTTTCACTGTTCCTAGTTTACTAAGCTATCCCATTTCACGCTCTCCCTACTCGTTATTATTCTCTTGTTCAAAAGAAATGAATAATTTGATAAAAATATTTTATATAAACAAATTTAATAGAATTGTAATGAAACGAAATTAAGGTAAGATTGACTTAGTTTAATAAAAAAAACATAGAAAATTGATAGAAAGGTTTAAGAGGACAACTAGGGTGGAGTGTAAAGAATAGAGTTTAGGATTAACAATTTTTTAGAAAAAAAAAAGTGTATATTTGGTAGTAAAATAAAACTAAAGGAAAAGCGAGTGCGAATAGATCTTTAGGAGAGTGTAAAAAGAAAAAGATGAGGAGGGTCGGTGGCAAACATAATGGAAAGAGTTAGCTAGACTTGTTTGGGGAAACCCAATAGGGTTAACCTTGTACAAATATTATTATCATCAGTTATCAGTTAATAAAGAGGACTGATTTTTTATGTTTTTTGGTCTACATAATTATTTTTTTCTGTTTCACTCTTTAATATATTTTTAATAATATTATAAATATTTATAAAAAAATATTATATTCAACAAAAACAATATTTCAAGAATTTTATAAAATTAATAGAATTACTTAAAAACAGAGAATTTTAAATTTTACTTAAAAATTTTGAAATTCATCATATTTTCAAACTCATATATCTTTTATTCATATTCTCTCCTAGGCTCAATCTTGATTTAAGAGTCATTGATAGAATTAAGATTGAAATATTGTTAAAATGACTACTTCACAATAAATATTCGTAATAAACCACTATTATTTTTTAGTTGATATTCATTAGGATTTTGTTGATAGGTGTCAAAAGATACTATCTTCTGATAAATGTAAATTCAACTTTTTTTCAATTGTTGTTTGCAATAAATTTTTTGTCAATATCGATAATGAGTTATTATTAACACAAACGTTGTTCTTTGTGAATAATTTGTTTAAATTTATTTTTAAATGTTCATAATAAAAAATTCACCTAATATTAACTACGTTAGTTTGATATTTTAATAATTTTATTCATTTAGTGATAATTAAAATATTCTTTCTAAATTAACAAAATTAATATTTAAAAAATTTGAGCTCACTTATTAAAAAATAATCTAAAAAAATAGTTTAGAATAATATCAATTTAAATATATCATATTGGAACTTTTTTTGTGGAAACTCAAGGTTAATGTATCTCTTGAGAAAATTCTTTTTATCCTAACCACAAATGCATATGTGATAGAGTGGGGTAAATGCAGGATCATTAAAGTATCACGTTTTATTCATTTCTCTTTTTTGAAGAAGTTGGATGGGATATGTTTACCTTTTTATTCTTTTATTTTCAGACGAAATCAATAATAATATCATTATAATTATATATAAAAGTTACTGTTTCCTAAATCCCATAAAAAATTTCTTTCACTTTAGAATGTCTATTTTTAAATTTAAAAAATCTCATTCTAAAACTAAAAAGAGCAATAGTGAAATTGTATTACTTTATGAAGTATAAGTAAGACATGTAGTATTAACCACGTCAATAATAATTTAAAAAAGCAAAAAAAAAAATCAAATTTTTTTTCATTAATTAAATGAACTTATACATAAATTAACTACAAATGAATTATAAATAAAAGTTAATTGTAACTTTTTCATGCAATTTTATATTTGGAGTCATAAAAAATATGTCAAATTAAGATTGAAGTGTTAATATGGATCTAGCAAACCCACTTATTATCTATCACCTTGAAATGGTAGGAGGATAGCACCCATATAATTTGAAGGTACACTCCCATCGAGACTGGTGAAATGTCAAAAATATTCTTAATTCAAATTTATAGAAGAATCTTATTTTAGATTGAATTACAATATAGAAAAGCTCCGGATTCTACAGCTCATGACCTATTTTTTAAGTTTGATCTACATTCTAAAATGTATTTTTAAATCGAGAAATATATTTTAAAATGTATATAATTTGAAAGAAGTATTTCTAAAAAATAAAATTAAAAAATCAATTTTTATGGATGTGAACATGAACAAATAAGGGTTGCAGACTGCATAACCAAGGATAAAGATGTTTTTAAATGGACCACGTGCACAAATTGAAGTTAGTTCTCATTTATATCTGACCTTTGAGAGTTGCCAAGAGTCAAGAAGAAGAAACCATGCCATATTATAAACCACATTAATTCATGAAATTAAGGGACTCCCTTTATCCGTAGGGAAACTCCCTTTATCCTTACGATTGGTATGATCCACAATGTCTATCCTAGAATGAGAATTGGATACACATTTGAAAATTTCAATTTCGACAAAAAAATATCAAGGATAATTATAAATACAATTGGGCGCGGTGGAGTGGAAAAGCAAAACGAGGATCGTGCAACAACTTTTGAGAGGTGTATATATATATAAATATATTTAAAGTTGCTATCTGACGCACCATTGGTTGGATTTTCTTCCAACATCCGTGAACAAGTTTAACGCTTGAAAACCCTTCTCAGAACATGCTTTTCTGAGCCATCACTTCAAACCCCACTTGATAAAAAATATCACACTTCTTGCTACTGCTACGATGGTGTTGCACACGGTGGCTCTGAGCCACGGTTTGAAACCAGCGGTGGTCGGGTTCGTGTGCCCACTCGTCCTCAAATTCTTGATGGGGTTCAGAATCTTCCGCGACAACGCTCTTCACCAATCAAGGCTCTTCCTTTTCCAATTGGGTCACATAGTGTTCAGCGCCGAACCCCGAATCTCTCAGGTGGCACGAATGGAACACGCGCTTCGCTTGATTTGGAGAACGCTCTCTCCTCCTTCCCATCCATCGCCGGCGCAGGACTCCGACATGGTGCAAGAGAGCCTCCACGACCTTTCCATGCTTTCGCTTTAATCGCCGCCACACGCTGCTTAATCGATTATGTATGTTAAGGTTGTTTTGTCCTGTGAATTAGGATAATTGTAACTTCTGCTGTTGTCTGATTAATCACAAATTATGTATTGACTATGAGATTGTCTCCGATCTACCTTTCCCTTTTCCCCCTTTGGATGGCCTTGTTGACTATAAGATTGTAAATTTATTTACGGGTTTGGTTATTTCCAATAAACTATTCTTAATTTTACCGACAACAAACAAACCAGTTTACCCATAAAACACTATCTAACACTCCACTTGCTAAAACAACAACAAAATAATAAGCACAAAGTAAAAAATTTGATCTATAATATATCAGAGGTATGAGAATGTATTTAAATTATTGTTTTTTTTATATAAATAGTTATTAGTGGATACATGGATAATTATTTATTTACGAGATATTTTATAAGTATATAAAGGTTATAGAACTTAAAATCTAAATATATTATGTTGAAATTTAAATAAAAGACAAACAAAAGGACTGTTCCGTCTTTCCCCTTTCAGACGACCAAATCACACCAGAATTTATGAAACACACATCAGCTTTCTGAGGGTACACGAAACCTAGTTTCAGGCTAACAACATGACAACCCCTTAAATGCGCGATCATTTATTCAGAGGATTGCAACCATCCGATCCAACGATCAGAATCCTTTTAAGATTACAAACTTGCCCAATTTTGAAGCAAACAAGACTGAATATACAATCATTTAGCATGAGGATTCTCATGATCATGTCAGAACCAGGGAAGACAATAGGGCAAAACGGGTGGAAGTTTGACTCTACCTATCTTCTTACTCAAAATAAAAATTTATATTCATCATCGTTTGACTGTATAAATTTATGTCACATTCTGTCTTCCATTTGGTAAAATTTTGAGGTGATTTATTATTTAAGAAAATAGATTTGAAGGGAAAAGATTGTTTGGTTGACTTGATTTGGGAGGATGTATGAGGAGAGATTTGTAGGATTGAATCTTAGCTCATCTGAAGATATTTGAAGTGAAAATTATAAAATACCCTTAATTTTAAAAATTATAAAACACTACTTTAAATGGGTTTAAGGTTTGTAATAATATATATATATATTATATATAAAAAATAAACTGATTAATACCTAATTCTTTAAATAATTGATTTCAATAATTATATATATATATATATATATATATATATATATATATATATATATATATATATATATATTATATATAAAAAATAAAAAAATTAATATATAAATTTTTAAATAATATTTTTATATATATATATATATATATATATATATATATATATATATATATATATATATATATATATATATATTTTTCATTCATAGTACTTTCATTTTTTCCAAAACAGCTATAATATAATTAATCTCCCTTCAATCTACCGATACTAAATACAATCTATCCATTCATAATTATATTATTGACCTAAAATAATTAAATCATTAGATATTGTTTATTTTATAAAAAAAATAAAAGTATATTATAAATATTATATTTTTTTCTATTTATTCTTCTTTTTTATTTTTTATCGATGAAAATATGTTTATTTAATGTTTAATTGAAGTAAATCAGAAAAAAAATATTTTTTTCTCCTTATTTGATTCAATATATATGATGAAATTGATGGGAGAATATGTTATTTAAAATACTTTTTATTTATTTTAAAAATATTTTTGTTTTCTTTTAAATATAAAATTATTAACATACAAAAATAAGGATGTTCACGGGTTCGATTAATTAAAATCATTATCAACCTACTAAAAAATATCAGTTAGTTAATTCAATTTCTATATTTTTTATATTAAAATAAATTTAATCTAATTCATTTTAATTTTTTACCATCTTATGTCACAATGGTTAATTAGTAATTTCAGAAATATATCAATTAAAAAATAAAAATAAATCTATAATATCTATCAAATCAATCCCAAACTTTCATAACGAATCCCCTCAAATCCCTTCAAATCTTACCATCCATCATTTAATCCAAACAACTCTCTCATCCACAAACAATCCACACAAATCCCTTCAAATCCATCATCTCAAATCCATTCCCCCAACCAAACAAAGCCCAAATATTAATTTATTTTTCAACAAAAATAAAAATAACAATAAAGAAAACATAATATTATTAAATGATTATATGACATGTATTTTCTTTTTTATATCAAATTTCAAAAAGAAGAATATAATTTCGTAAATATTAAAATAGAAATGGGTAAATAAATACACATAATTAAAATAAGAGTTATCAAAAAAATTATAATCATACACTAACATCAACTTTGTGATCATATACTCATTATTATTGTTCTTATTATAGACTATTGTTATTATTATTTTTGTCAATATTACACTACAATAAAAAGTTAAATTACCAATGAAATTTCATCGACGTAATTTTATCCATCGGTAAAATATCAACGGATATCATCTGTTGCTAAATTTATCGACGAATTTAGTTACTGACGAACTCAAAAATTCGTCGGTAATTTTATATATAATCAATTTATCGACGAATTTTGAGTGTTTTCGATGAATTTATCCTGTCAGTAATTTTTATTTTTTTATAGTGTTAATAATATAATACTAATAATAGTAAAATAATAATAATAATATTGTCGCAACCGGTATCACGACGGGGAATGACGAACAAAAAATAATAATTTGATTTTGAAACAGGGGAGTCGCCACCATAGTTTATTATGGAAAACTATTGAAAAACCAAAATAAGTCTGCAAAAACAGATTAAGGTTCGGGAGTCGGTTACGTGTAGGGAAGGTATCAGCACCCTACGACGTCCGTCTTAAGACGGTACCTTTAATTAATTGAGTAAAATAGATGTGGTTTTCAAATATTTATTTTTCCCAAAAA
>Ga0209700_106387_pt1 | contig 18348 bp, 5 predicted proteins | sample SiratroredBW_FD_187528 | JGI IMG/M metagenome (GOLD analysis project Ga0209700, IMG submission 187528) | Root nodule microbial communities of legume samples collected from California, USA - Siratro red BW (SPAdes) (version 2) | ecosystem: Host-associated > Plants > Roots > Nodule | place: USA...
ATTGGGGTTAATATTTGTTAATTGTTTGAACCTCTGCAGATTGCATTCTAAGTTTCTTTAAAGAATTTGTATTCTCACATTGAAAAGCAAGTTTGCGAAAAGATTTGAAAAGGGTTCAATTCACCCCTCCCCTCTTGAACTTAGGCCAAATACTTACTTTAACAATTTATTAGTATGATCTAATTCATCTAAAGAAAACTTTATAACTCTTTTTTAAATCACAAAACTTTATTAATATTAAGATATGTTCTTCTTAACTAATCCTTTATAAACGTAATTCAAACACATACTTGAAAAAGTATGATGATAATAGAGTATATAAATAGCTTTTTTGTATTCAAGTTTGTTGAATTATTATTATTTTCAATTATTATTATTATTTTATAAATAAATATATAATTTGATAGAAATAAAATAAAACAATATATAATTCAAAATAAATGAAAGTTTAATAAAGATATATATCTACTAAAATTAATATAAAAATGACTAAATCTTATTTTTCCTTCCATTCCAGTGACTCTTGGTGAGATTACATAAGTTGCAATGAAGAAATATTGTAAAGGGAGAGAGAAGAAAAAATTTGAAAATAATAGAATTGAGTAGGGGTATTTTTAGAGTTTTTTTTTTTTAAATTAATATCTTATTGATTATTTTTATTAATTTTTAACGTTGGAGTGTTTTGCAAGTTTCACACTTCAACTTTATCCCTTTTTTTTAACTGATATTATTATATTACTATTTTTTTTTCAAACATGTCCTGAGAAAATTTTTTACTTATTATTTTTAACTATTATTTATTTAAAACAAATTTTAGTTTTATTTCTTGTTCATATTATTATTTTATTTTATTATAATGTTTCTTAAATATTGCTTTATTTATTTTCTAATGTTTAGACTTTATTTTAATTAAACAGGAAAATTTTCAAAATATGAATTTAACAATAAAAGTTAAATTATAAGGTTTCTTATTTTTTATATTTAAATTAAAGATAAAATAAATAATATAATTATTTTATAAACTAATTTAAATGCGGTCATGCCACTTATACAATGATATGAGATAAAATACCATACGAATATTCTGCCTAAGGTGGCAACTTAACCCAATGTCATCAAGCATCATAAATAAATTATATCAAATGCATTTGTAAGCACTTATTCAATGCTTTAGACCATAGCTGGTACACGATACTCATGTTCAAAGTTGTGTCACTCAACTTGAATACATTATTAAAACAAATTAGTCAACACCATGTCTTTATTTAAAAAAAAAAATGTTTTAGAATATCATATCATTTGACCACGATATTAGTCTTAATTACTTGATTGTTGGTGTAATCAAAGTGAAGAAAAAGAGACATTTGCATAATTATCAATTACCACTAATATCATTGTAAAATTATTGGAATCACGAAACCACTGATAAAGTCTATAACTAAATCTTGCCAAATTTGATTTCGAATACGAAAGAGTTGAAGTAAACTAGTAGAAAGAGAGTTTTAGCTTGTTGACAAATTAGGCAATCCTAAACATATTATTTGACATATTAGTGTTTATTCTACCAATAAAATTGAGTTTTAATTCTAGCTAAAGTTTTACTCACTCCAACATTCCTCTTAACAATAAGATATGAAACTCATAGAATTTGTTTAACTAATTCATGTCATGTTGGAATAATAATCTACCCTTCCAGTAAAACAACTAATGATGTATGTTTAATTGGAATGAGGTGGTTGGTAGTTCAAGCATAATTCTATCATAATGTTGAGTTTAAAATTAATACATAAAACTTATTTTAATATAGAAATAAGTTAAAATCTAAGTTAAATACCAAGAAGAATGTTTTGATAATGAATATATTGTCATATTTTTTTTAGTAGAATTATATTCAATTCTAAAGTTATAGCATATCAATTTTGGTATCATTCAAATTCTTCAATGAATGGAGAAAAAATCATTTAACTAAATAAAAAGAAAGTTTTAACAAAATGAAAAAATAATTTCAAATTTATCATTATAAAATAATGACCGATATTATATTTTATATTAATAATACAATTATCAATACACTATAGTTTGAAAATATAATTTTACATAGAAAATATTATATTGATTTCTTAGAAAACAATACAATGTAATATGCCATAATATAATATAGTCATACTAATTATGATAATATCACATATTACATCCATTGTTTTAGAATTAATATAATATAGACATTGGTTCATAAATGAATCAATGTAATAAAGACATATTACATTTGTTCATACTTGTTTTTGTTTCTTTCATTATATTATTCTTTGTTCTTCTCTTCTTTTAGTGCTATTTTTATTTTGTGACTTTTTATACCACTTCATTTCTTCTATTTTACTTTGTTCAAATGTCTCCATTATATATTGTGTTTATTTTCCTTCATTTCCTTCACACTCTCTGTCTGTCACCTTTTAAGTCATTACATAGTCATTACCTTTAAGAATGTGTTCCCTTCACAACGCTAAGAAGTTGTTGTCATAAATCTCAACTTCAAGTGGATGATGCTATAAGAAGTTGTTGCTGCAACATTCTTCTTCTCACTACTTTTCAAGTAATAATAATATATTTGATTATTTACTTATTTTATATTTTCATATATTAAATGAATATTAAATAATTTGATATGTTTTTAGTTATTTAATCATTTAAAAATTTATTTAACTCACAAAATATATTAATATGATTCAAATTGTTTTTAGTTATATGTTGAGAAACATAGGCTCCAAGTAACTTAAGAAAAAATTAGTGACATATTATATTGGTTCAGTCTTTAAGAAAAAAATTAGTCACATATTACATTGGTTCAGACTTTAATAATTTATTTGTTTCTAATAATGAAAACTGGTGAGGAAGAAAAGCAAGTGTAGTTAGAAAAACGAGACTATAATTCACGAAAAATTTATTTATTTTTCTTAAACTTTCTTCGATGAGATGTAAAGATTTGCTAGAAAAGCTTGATTTTCAATAAAAAAGAGCTAATTGGATTATAATTAAATAAAATATTTATTCTTTTTTTTATAAGTAATAAATAATTAAAAATATATAATAATTAAATTTATAATAAAATAATTAATAAAATAAAAATAAATTTAATATTTTGTTAATATGTATTTTATATTAAATAAATAAATATAATAAAATTATAGAATAATAAAGTTAAAAAATATTAATAATGAATTTATAAAATAATAACAAAAATAAGATAATTATAAAAATAAAATACTAATAATATTAATAATAATAATAATTTATTTTTAACTTTAATTTTATTTTATAAGTTATATTTAATTTCATTTAATCTATTAAAAAATATTTTATCAATTATATCTATCACATCACTCACAAACTTTCATAAATTTTCTTTTCATTTTTTACTATCTTTCTTTTAATCCAAACCACACTTTCACCTCTCTTTTTCACTCTCGCAAATCCATCATTCAATCCAAACACATCCTTAGGCTTTGTTTAGATTGGGAAGTGAATTTGAGAGAGTGAATTTAAGTTGATTTGAGACAAAAGTGTATATAAAAAGTTGAGTTGTTTGGATTAAGAAAAAAATTATGAGATTTGAGTGGAAATTTTGTAAATTAGGTAAGATGTGTGATTGATAAAATATTTTTAATAGATGAAATTGTAGTTAAAATTAATTTAAATTAAAATATAATTAATTTATTTTTATTTTTATTTTATAAATTTGTTAAATTTATTATTATTTAGTAATAATTATTATAAATATATTGTATTATATAATTAATTATATTTATTTTATTATAATATAAATATTGAAATTACTAAATTAATTATATATAAAATATAATAAAGGTTGCCCTTTCTTCGTGAATATGTCCTCTGTTGCGAAGAAAATTTACCATTATAGTTTTTTCTCAATTTCTGTATTAAATTAATTTTTTGTTTATAAAAATACGTATAATTCTAGTATTTCTTCTCTGCTCAAATTTCTTCTCACATCCACGCCTTGAACCAAACTTACTCGGAGAGATGTAGAAATGTCTCCTAATACAATATTAATTTTTTTAATTTTAAGTTGTTGTTTTAAATATATAATTGTGATAATAATAGATGATATAAAACCTTTTTTTATAGTGGTTTGGACTTTCTTTAAAATGTTTTTTCACTTTCTAACTATTTACTTCATGTATCTGATCAATGTAAAATATAAAAGAAATCAATATTAAAAGTAACTTTTTTAGTAATGATACCAAACTATTTTCATCTTAAAACGTTCCTTTTATCTTTCTTCAATGCAACTGTAAATTAATTCAAGTTTCCTTGCTACAAATGCAGTGAGGTATCAGAAGATTATGGCTAAACATTCCAATTTAGTATTCACTTTGAATCATACAGTGTTTAATCCTAAAATTATATAATGTTTGTTAATTAACATGCGCCATATTATAATCTTTGTAATTTTCTCTTCATCTTACGCTCAATTTTTGCAATCATTTACTAGCAACAGATTCAGACTTTGTCTAGCATTCTTATAATCTCTTGTATTCTTATCCATTTTGGGATGCATATTTCTTCATTTCCATGTTTTAGGATAATTTTGATTTTTGCTCAACCTTAGGTAAATTTTATAAGATACAGTATTCTTTAAAAACATTAATTCTTGTAGCACCAATTCATTTTAGTTCTGTATCATTGGTAAAGGGATAACTGCTTGACTATCTAACACTTGAATCTCAGTATTGTTTTAATCTTGTTGCTGTGTTCTAACTTATTTTGAGTATGTCATTTTCGCTAATAATCTTATGTGGTGATGTTAATGAATCATTTGTCCACTCATTAAGGAGACAAGTTTATATTTGAACAAGAAAGATTTATATTTCTAACTGTTACTTTTTCTCTCACGGTATTTTTATTCCTATTCGTTTGTGTTAGCCCATGAATTTTATGATGACAGTGTCCTCAATTAGTGACTATTACTAATGTGGTCAGCCATCAGGAATTAGTTTTATAGATCTGAAATTAACAACACTGATTAAAATTAAAATTGAAATGAAGTAATTTATGTTTGAAATATTTTATTCCAAATGGAAAGTATAGAAAATAAAACATGGTACGAATTTCTCAACCCTATTCCAAAACTACAATTTCCCACTTCTAATCATGAGATCTGGTGTAAGTGCAATGGAGGAAAATTGCGGTAAGAAAGCTGTGAAATGTTTTGAAGTGATGATTTGTTGCAGTGTGTTGGAAGAAAGAGAAAATGGTAATGGAAAAGGAGAAGTCGTCAAGATTCTGTTTTCTTTGTTTGCCGTAACTTTTGCTTATTCTGTGTTTGATTTGGATAGCACTGAGAAGTTAAAAAAAGAGAACAAAGTTGCCTACCACTAGGTGTTATGCGCTGTCAGACAAACCCTCTCACCTAAATCAAAATCAACACTCCTTTTTCTTTTCTTTTCTTATGGTGGGGTGGGGGATTCATTTATTAATTCATTTCTTCTTTGTTTTTCTCTCGCCGTTTCTTCCATTTCTCTATCATAATGTCTTCTCTTCTATTCCATGCACAGTATCTGGTAGGTCCTATTCAGAAAGCTCTCTCTCTTTCTTACTTTCTAAACCCTTGCAACTAATCAACACCACTTTACTGAACCCCATGTGATTGGCTGATTGTGTTTCACAAGTTAGCTAAGGTGGTCTTAGCTTTGCTTAATTAGTTCATTCCCCCCCAACTCAAATTTCATATTCATGCACTTCCAACTTGCCAAATTTTCAAACTTTCCCTCTCCATGCAACCCCAACTTTTGTCTTTCCAACTTCAACTTACACTGTCCTATGTGCCATTGTTTCTGTACGATCCGAACGTTTTTACGCATTCCCAAGCTTGTGGGTCCTAAGTTCACTGTCTCTGTCTTTAGAAGAACTTGGAACTAATGCCTGCCAGACATTTTCCTACGACTCTATTTTTTCGACATCAATCGTTTTTTTTAGGAATTATGAACACGAATATTCATAGATTTTGTTAATGATACATTCAAAAGTCTTACCTAGATTTCGAGACGGAAATTATGGCCGTTAATGATTATCATCTTTTCAAAATAAAATTGAGACGAATAAATAGCTAGAAGATTTGTCTGTGCACATTAATCATGTTTGAATTTTGCTAGGTCTAAAGCAAGCGATGCAGTGTTGAAAATTGAAAAGCATGCAGCCTAGAAATGGTTTTTTTCTCTAATGATTCGGAGTAGCTTTTGCTTCCTAAACAAATCTTAATTCACAGATCCTGTCTTTGTAAAAAGGACTACTTGCGAGTCTGTTCTGCTTTTGGCAGTTCTACCCACGATGGCGTTTCGTGTACCTAATTGGACAAACTTTTTCCACGTATGCTCTAATCTGGCCTTGTTTGGTACCTGAGTTTTAATTTAATTTTGCCGAAATTTTGCTACATAACGTGATAAACGTTTCTCTCAACTCTTTCTCCTTTATGCAAAAACATTGTTTCCCTAACCTTTTTCTATACATTTTGTGGAAAAAAAGTGTCGAACCATCGCATTGGACTAAACTGAAATATAATATGCCAGAAAAAATATAAACCATTGATATTTTTCATAATATGTGAAAAATGTATTAAAAAAATGTCACATGTGCATGTTCAAAAAATAATTCAACCTATCCATGAATAAGGCAAGGCTACTACGTGATGGGTACGAGTTTAACTATACCTTATTTAGACTTGTTAATTTGGTCTAATTCATAGAGTTTGGTCTTGACCAATACATAGGTTGAGGTAGAAAAGAAGTAAATAAGATTAAAAAATTCAAATAAAAAGAAGTTCATAAGACTAAAATGCTCATAAAAACTTTATGGGTCAATTCAGAGATATTTTTCAAAGTAAAAAGTCTTATTTAGATGTGAAAATGAAAAAAAAAAAAAACTAAACAGAATTTTTATACACATAAAAAAAATATTTACTCAATCCAAACTCAAAGTATTGCATCGTCAAGTTAATTCAAGATCAAGCTTGAACAATGTGAAGTTGGTCAAAATTGGCTCAAGTTAGATCGAGTAAGGTTAAAACCATGTCAAATTAACCAAAATTACCTAGGTTAGGCTAGGTATAATTTATTTCAAGCTAAGTTGAGTTGGATATACGTCAAAATGAGCTTAGTTGAGCCCAAGTTGTCTCTACTTGGGTCTAGGTTAGGTTCGTTAGCTCGGACCTAAGTTGGATTGGGTTCAATTCGAAACAAGTTAGATCTGGTTAAGATGTTAAGATGAACCCAACTTATAGGTTGGACCAAGTTGGGTTGGACCACGTCAAACTAAATTGAGTCGGCTCGGACCCAAGTCATGGAAGTCAGTCACAAGGCCAATATAGACAATTGGGTCGAACCCAAGTCAAGTTAGTTCAGTTCGACACCATGTCAAGTTGGTCGACTCAGATTCAGGTAAGACGAGTTAATTAGGTCGTGATCAGGTTAGATCGAATTACGATGGGATCGTGTCAAACCAAGTTGAGTCAAACTCATGATACATTTAGTCAAGTCAGACTTATGTTGAGCTGAGTCCAAAGTGACCCATGTCAGGTCTAGCTGAGACATATTTAGCCTAGGTCAAATCCACCAAGCAAAGTTGAGTTGAGTTGGGTTAGGTTGGACCAATAAAATTGAACCAAGGTTAGGCCAAGTTGACGCTAGCCTAGGTCAACCAAGTCGATTCTATCTTAAATCTTGTTGGCCCAATTAGGAATGTTAAGTCGGATTAGGTCCAAGCAATGCAAGTTTGGTTGGGTTGAGCTAAATCCATACAGGTTTGGTTGGTTAGCGCATGCTTAATCAAGTTGGTTTGGATTGAACCTAGGTCAAATTGAACTAGATTGGGTCTAGTCCAAGCCAAGATGCGATTGAGTTGGGTCAAGCTCAAGTTAGTTTGAGTCAGGTCTGAGTGAGCCCATGTTAAATTGGGTCGAAGCTAACCTAAGTCAAGATTAGTATAATTGGAATCAAGTTCAAGTCAATAATTTTCTAATTACATAAATATTAAATACAGTACCAAATAATAAATTCATAAATTTCAAGTAATTATAGAAAAGAGTAAACAATTATATACAATTAATTTTTTTCACAAAAATTATAATATCTATTATTTTTGAAAATATTGACTAGCATAGTACCTTATAAATTTTATAGTAAACATGGTGGATGTTAAACAAGTTAAACTATTAGGAGAGTGGATAAAATTTATGTAGTGAGACAAGAATTCTTTAAATAAAACAAAATTAAGAAAAAAAGTTCTTTTTTAAGTTACCTAATAAATTAAAGATTTATAAGATTAAACATTTAAAATTAATAGTCAAATATTCTCACCTGAAAAAATATTTAAAAAGGAATAAAAGTTATCAAATGAGTTCATAGAAATAATTTAATTTGATAGAATTAAATATTTATTCTTGAAATAAAGTAAATCATTTGAACAACCTACATAAAGAAAAAAAAAAAGTATAATTGAGATTGTGATGGAAAGGAAAACATCTTAGAGATCAGAGTGAAGATGAGCATTGAATGAGTCGAGTAATTGAGAGATAATAACAATTGAATAATAAAACAATAGTTCTTCTAATAAAAGTAGTGAAACTTTTGAAGTTAAGTAATAAATTAAAAATATTTTAATAATGTAGAACAAAAACGACCGGGAATAAATATGTACAAATTTATTCTCATCACTTTACTTGGTTTAAAAAATTAAATATTACTCATGTTCATATCTAACTAACAAGAATTTTTTTTATTAAAATCAAACCCAATTTGTTATCTTTATTATGAATTATTTAAATAAATTATATATACACATATTTTACAGTGATGAAATATGAGAAGTTGGTTAAATTTGTAATAATAACATCACAAATCACATTAATTATTTACATTGGAAATATTTATATTAATAAAATAAGTATACTCGGTTTAAACTTAAAAAATATAAAAAAATAGATTAACAAAATTAATAATCTAATTATTTTTCATTATATATAGTATAAGATTAACATAATGTATGTGAGAACACTATTAATTGAAAGACCCATCTCAACTTAAAGTTACTCTGATAATTCATTTACATAATATGTTTATTTTATTGACTTATTGATTGAATGTTATTTACATGTAAATCTTCATTCAATTTGTAGTTTATTATTGATCATAAATAAAGATCGTTTCATGGATAACTGAACTCGTAAATAAGATATTTCATCACCTTGTTAATAATGACTCGGTCAAAGTCTCTTAGCAATAGGAAGTATAATTATTATGCACATTTTTTTATCTAAATAAAGTAGTGTCCCTTAAAGTCATGTATTCCACCAATCAACTTTGAAGTACTTAACCTAATGTATTAAAAAATGAGTGGACGAAATTGTCACCCTGCAATTATTAGTTTTCTGAAAGTGAGAGTTTGGACTTCCATGTCTATGTCCTCTATTTTACGGGTTTTGTTGACAAAGACATGGATGATAACAACAATTTTCTTTTTAAAGACGTGAGAACCTTATAAGATAATTATTAACTGGTTAAAGTAAGATATAATAATTATTACAAATTTTATTTTTCATGTCATCTATGCCCTGTCACCTAAAAAAAAAATATACGTTAAAGAGGGAATTATTCGGATAAAGGTAAGGTTAAGGAATAATTAATATTTTATTGAATTATTTTTATATTTTGAGTACTAATATAGAATTATTTATTGAATCTATTTTTGGGTTGTTGACAGAACTCTTTTGCTGAATTTACGTTTCAATGGTTGGCATCTGAGCTTATGAACGAGAGAAGTGGTGAATACTAAGTTATTAAATCAGGTGTAGAAGTTGGGATTCGTGGGATTTCCATTCAAAAATGATTAGTGTTAGAAAACAAACACAGCCTTACGTAGCCAGATGCCTTTGCACAAGTCAGCGACACTAATAATTGTGTCGAATAACATGCAATAGGAGCTTATAGAAGAGCTGTGAATCTTAGGATAGGGTTGAGGTTCGTGACGTACTGAGATGTCAAAACGAGGTCCCTTGTCCCCTTCCTTCTATTCACGAAACATATCGCTTCTGAAGCGGACCTCCTCTTATATCTCTCCAACAAATACCATATTTCTGTTCTCCCATTCAAGCTTTTCTGCAATACCTCATGTTTCGTTTCTATGAATGTCTAGAAAAGTTTGAGCATCTGAGAAGGAAAAACCTGTTTTTGTTTGTGTTCTATCTAAAAATCTTTTATAAAATTTTAATGGCTTAAGCCCGTGTATTATCAAATCCTTTAAATGATGATTGTAATGATTTATTTATAAGTTCTAAAATAGGAAAGGTCCTCTTAGTGCTAACCAACCTTACTATGTAAGACACCGTATGATCATATAAAATTACTTCAAAATCAGTTTTGCAAGGTAAAATTCCACTAACAGATTCTTCTATCAGTTATCATTTGTGTGTGTGTGTTTTTTTTTAATCTTATGTTTATGTGATTGATTACGTAAATTTTGGTGTTAGGTTCAAAATTAGATGATTTCTCGATAACTCTATCTCTCTAGCTATCCGACTGAACTCTGAGGATTGATCTTAAATCTTAAATGTGTTAAGGTTTACCAAAATATACACCAAGTCATATTAATCTTCAATTTATGAGGTCGGTTTATGTTGAAAGTTGATAAGACCTAACTATAAAAAGTAGAAGATAAGGGTTTAAATTAGAAACAAGTTCTTTCGTCTACACACTTGACTGAACTGTGTAGAGTAGTTTTGAAATCAATAGTTTTATAAAAAATATTTGTTTTCTATTAGAAAAGAATATTACATGAGAAAAAAGAATTTCTATTTATCCTCAGTATGGTAATAGTATAACTTTAGTTATTATGTGGTTATTAATTAAAATTACTAATGGTTAATTTTAGTTAATTTGTGAAAGTCTAATTTCTCTCTTACCTGCAACCAACCAACAAATCATTAGAAATTCAACTTAATTAAATTGGGTTATGTTTTATTTATAAATGAGTCAAATCTAACTCAATCTAAAATAACTCACTCATATATATTAAGTAATAGGTTTAGTATGATTCTGATATCTATTAATAAATTGTTATATTTTTTTTCATATCTGAAATTTGTTTGGACAAATTTTTTATTACTTAACTTATTTACTTACTTAAAATTTAAATTAATTTTTATAAAAAATTTATTGTTTTCTAATTAAATTAATATTTAAATATTATAAATTTTAGTACAAAAGTTCAAAATCTTTATCCAATTGATCCAAATCATTTCAACTCGTTCAAGAATTAGTTCAGTTGAATTGGATTTACTATAAAAACATAAAAATTCATCCCAATTTAACCTGTTAATTTTTAATGGATTGGGTAATGGATTTTTTCCAAATCCTACGCAACATGTTATAACTTTTTATTTAAAATTTAAGATTTAAAAGTTCAAAGTTTAATGTTGGTAAATTGGAGTAATCTAAGATTAATTTGTAGATTTTCACCCAAAACATACGTACATTTTTTTGGTGAATATTTCTCCAATTTTGAGTGTGAGATACAGTGCAGGAAAATAAAAAATGTTGTTTGGGCCGGATCAGTTTGTAAAACTGTCATTTTGTCTATTATGTTTCCATGTTGTTAAAGTTACTGTCATGCTGGGTTGGATCATCAATGCCCAGCTTTGTTCAATATATTTTTTAACATTTTGTAAGAAAAGAAAACAATTGTGAATATTTTTATAATTAAATTAGAATGTCTCAAAACAATTTTATATAAAAAAGTCTAATAGGTCTTAAAAGATTTTATAATGTAATGATTTAATAATAATTAATTATCTATTCCAGCGATATTTAGAAAACCTCCCATTAATCAATTATTTTTTACATAATGATTATCTGCTTATAATAATTAGTTATGAATTAAATTAATTATATTCTTTTAAATTGATTAAAGTGTTATTGATCACTTTCTAAAATATACTTTAAAAAAACATAAAGTGCTCTTGGTCAGTTTCTAAAAGATATTTTTCAAAAAAAACAACATAAAGTGTTATTGGATTTTCTTCATAAAACATAAATATTCATAAACCAAAGTAAATATTTAGGAGTTCATAAATTTAACTAGAATTTCTATCATGTATTAGAAAATCAAACATAAAATATCAAAACTCATGTCATAAACAAACTAACTCTTTCCAAAAACAGGTTGTTCATTAGACACACTTTGTATGTGATTTTCATAGAGTTTATGATTGCTTTTTGCTCGGGTGTATTAATCGTGTTCTCTCTAACTTTTATGTAAGTGAATTAACAAATTTTACTTCTTGAGTCTCTAAAAGATTCAACATCGTGTTCCAAAACCGAAACGGACAGCATTTCGAAAACACGAAATTATTAAATCAAATTTAAAGGATAAATTACCCAAATACCTTTTACAAAATATAAAATATTAACAAAAATCTCAAAAGTATAATAAACTGTGAAAACTCTTTAATTTAATGACAAACTAAATCTAAGATCACCGACAATCTAAATTAGGGGTAAAATAAATGGTCTAAGATTAAAATGGGACCGAAGTTGTGCAGCGTAATTGACTCCACTCTTACCAAAGTCTCAATTAAGGAAAAGACATAACAGCGATTGCAACCTGCAAAGTTGCTTGTTAGGCTTTGAATTGAATCGAGTGAGTTAGTGAATATTAATCCTAGAAAGATAAATACATTGATGAAAAGATTCTTGATTATATTTTTTATATAAATAACTGTTTAAAAAATATTATGTTTAATACATATATATAATTTTTCTTTATATTTAATACTATATTGTAGATCCGAGAAAAATTAGTCTACTAAATATCAGTTTAATGACGTTTCATGTAAATCAGAAGTGAAGCAACCGAATTCATCCTTTCGTCCATGTAAATACAGGAAATATTTATATGGAAAAATGATGGTTCAATTCTATATTAGAACAAATTTAATAAATCTGTTCATTAAGATTAAATACAAATCTACGTTGTTAACAAGGTTTATTATTATGAGTCTCCCACAAAACTTAATGAACAGTTAACTTGTTCAATACTTTTCTATAAATGTAGGATTACTATTTCTGTTACCTCTAATCTATACTCAATTACAAAATTTATACAAAAATAAATACATTTTCAAAGATTTATCTTCAAAAAGTAAATTAGATATGTATTGTTAAATTTTAAAAATTAATAAAAAAACTTGAACATATTTTTATTTATATAAATATAAAAAACTAATATATTACTTCTAATTTTTTTCTGATATAGTACATCTAATTTTTTAAGAAAATAGATTTATAGATTGTCTGTTTCTTTTATAGATTTATAGATTGTTTGTTTCTTTTATTGATTTGGCTTTCAAATCAGACTTAGCTTTACCCTATAACCTATAATAAATAGAGTTTCATTGAGGGGTGACGTAGGTATTATAATTTGAATGCAAACGCCCAACACACGTGTTACAGCAATGAACAAAAGTGGGTCCCATGGACCATAAAGTATGGAAAATTTCTTGTTGGTTTTTGTTTTTTCCATGGGAGTGGGACCAAAGAGGAGAGTGATAGGCAGAGTTTTGTGCAAACTTGGTTTCTTGCTTCCATTGGCATTCCCATTCTCTTGATGCATGTTTGGCTGTCGCTGGTGGGTAACTGCTTTGAAAAGGCCTGAAATTGCGTAGGTGGAATGGAGCACATTGTCACCACAATTGTCCACACATCAAACCCTAGCTGGACACACCAAACCTCACTCATACACTCACAACATGTGCCTTATATATGTGTTTAGGGAAACCCTAGTGTGGGGGTCTCATGCTCTTTGCTTTCCCAATAATATATCCTCATGCATGCATTTCCTTTTACCATCATCACTAAATTCTTCTTCACTTTGCATGAATCATCACTCTACCCTCTACCTACATTCATTAAGCTCATCATTGTCTCCTGTCATAAATTTCTCACAAATTCTTAGTCTACTTGATACAGGGAATATATACAATTCCAACTTTTATATTTATCAAAACATAAAATATAAAATTTAAGATTAACTTAACTTTATAAAATTCGTTTTATAAAATTCATTTTTAAAATGAAATTTAAATGTGAAATCTTCAACACATCTCTTTATGTTGAGACTGCTGAACTTGTACGTGGGACTATATTGTTTAAGGATAATTTGATAGCGGTTTGAAAGCGAGTGGTCTGATAAGTTCAACAACCGTATTAGGATAAGTTCTGATACTATATCAAGAAGTAATATTTAAACCTAACTCAACCATACAAAACCAGCTTACAAAATAAAATTTACATTTATTTATAAACTATTGAAAAGTCTTATATTTAGTCGATGTGAGATATCTAACAACACTGTTAACTAATTAAGCTAAATATTTGTCTTACCCGATTTATATATTTCGTCATATGATTGTTTAATTTTTATATACTATTATACTCTCACCTTATTAGATAATAATTTGTAATAAAATAATAAAATAAAATCTGTTATGTACCGTCAATGTATATAAATTCCGATACTCATTTTTGAAGGGAATAAATATACCATTTCCAGTTAAAAGATGTTTCTAGAAGGGGGGGAAATAGTCAAATCCCTTATGATTTGTGAGTTACTTATTTGTATTCAAAAAAATAGTATGAAGCTTTTAGCTGAAACGAGAGAAAATGTGAGGGTAGTGAATCGAGAGAAAATGTGAGGGTAGTGAAAATGGATTCAAGTAGAAAGTTTGAGTTTAATGAAAAAAAAGGGTTACATGGTCATTCAAGGTTTTCATTGGCATCACCAATTCCGATGTGCTAACTTATTGACGTTTTTTTTTTTTTTTTTTTTTTTTTTTTTTATGAGCAAAATAGATGTTACTTGAATGTTTAACTATTTGGAATAGTGGATTATGGAGTGACTTACTGAGCTTGAAATCTAAGAGAGAATAAGAGAGAAAAAGATAAATGCATTGTGTTATTTTAAAATAATAAAAGATCTTTAATGATAATTCTTTTAATGGGTTTTTTTATTTTAAAATACGTTTTCTTAATTTTTATAACTATATTTTAGAAAAATTTAAAATAAATAGAATATTTGGTTTTAATATTTGTTATTCTTTTCATTAGATAATGTTTTTAAACATTATATTTAGAAGATTTTTTGGCATGATGATTAGGAAATCCTAAACAAGTTTCAATATACAATTATTAGTTTAATTAACTTGTAACTCTCAAATGTGGCTACTTATTAATGCATTCATTGAAACTTTATTATTTCATTCTATAAAATAATTCATCCTGTATTAACAAATTAAACATATGGTATTATAAGTGATGCCTTTATTTATAATTATATGTTTATATTAGGTGACAAAATCAATCATATATCAAATATTCAATCAATTAATTCTAATAAATTCATTTAACCATCTATTATAGAAAACAAAAGTAAATGAATTGGATGGTCAAGTTATGGCAATTAATATAGTTAATGGTATATATACCCCCAATCCATTATTAAATAATTGAAAATGGATCAAGTGGTCTTCCTTCTTAATACAGTTGAAAGAATTTTTTTTTTCTATTCACTGTATTTCTCCATTAGCACGTAATTCATTGATCAAGATAAAAAAATAGGTCAATTCACTTATTAGGAGTTAAAACCTAAGCAACATCGGAGTCTAGTCTATTTGTTAAACAAGTCAACTTTTTACAAATATATTTAAAACAAGTAAAGTTTATTTAAATAAAAGCAAATAATATAAAGATGGAAAACTACTGTGACTAAAAAAAATGAATATTAGCCACTATTTTCTTTTCTATCACTAAAATATTTAAATTGATCAAAAAGACATTTAAAGATCAAAATATTTGCTTATGAAAATTTTTAAAAATCTTTTAGAAATCTTATAAAGATATTTTTAAAAAATCTTTTTGAATTTTTTTTAAGTACCATTCATGTTTTGTTAGTTTTAAAATAGGCATTCACATCCTTACGCTATTAATAAAATAAATTTATACTCTCTATTTTATTTATATTTGTAATTTTATAATATATTTATATGTAAATTTAATAATTAGTTAATAAATTTCATAAATATTCTTTTTTGTAAGACAATTTTTTTCGAAAATATAATTCTTTGTATTTTTAGAGGACAACTTACATAGAGTAATCTATTTTTTTAACATTGTTAATATATAATAGTTAAATCACTTACTTTTTTATAAACAATTATTTTTTATTTTAAAACGTTAACTTTTAATTTCCATACCATAAATTTATATTTTATTCTCAAAGTAAGATGGATATTTACCATTTTGTTATAAACACAAAAAAGTAATCATGTTATTTTATTAAAAATATAAGAGAATAAATTATCTTTTGAAAATTAGAACGAGTAGAGTTATTTTTTTATTAAAATAAAAAAAAATAATTTTTTATTTAAAAATTAAAAATATATAAATGTCAGTTCGTATAACCTTAGAAATAAGTACAATTTTTTTCCTATCCGAATTCACTGTTTACCTTCTTTTGACATGTAATCCACTACAATTATAATATTATAGAGCATTATAGAGTTCAAAAAAAAAAAAAATATTCTCCGACCAATATTCTGGTTACACTCATAAACTTTACCTTTCAATATCTTTATTTTCTTACTTTGTTGAAACATCCAAAATGCTTCTTCCTATAGGCACCTCACATATTTAATCCCTTCTTTAATTCAATTTCAACCACCAAGTACTCGCAACAAGTTGTGTTTTCAATTTAATGATTTTGTAGGAAGGAAAGTCCACCTTTCTACAAATTTTGGAAATGCAAGTCACCCATATAACATTAGTAACGAACATTAAAAAAATAAAAAACAATATTTAATTATTGTTATTTGAAAGTTGCAAGAGTTTGCACTTACCTTATACTACATCACTCAAATAAATATATTTTACATAAGATATGAGTTTTTTAATTTTAAATATATAAAAATAATAAAAATTTCTAAATATAGCATAAATATTTATTCTTTATTTTATTTAGAGTTATATTTTTTAATATTTTATTGTTCTTGAACTCTTCTTAAATTTAGAAAATAACTATAATCTTAAACGCTAAATTTAGATAATAGTTATAATTTTATTGCTTTACTGGAATGTTGAGAGAACGTTGAAATAAAAAAAGAACGTTGAAATAAAAAAAGGGTGTTTAAGTGAAAAAGAAATATACAATTTTGTGTGTGATGATATTTGTATTTTACATGCTTTTAGTAGATATATTATCCTTTCATGGGTGTATTATGAAAGATATTTACCAGGTATCAAACCCTAAGGTCTTGTTTGCTTCTAAACATAGATTGGCGTGGACGAATTGACAGAGAAGAGAGAGAAAGTACGAAAATCAATGCAAAAATAAATAATAAAAAAATAAAATGAAAGTCGAAAACTTTTCGACCAATGTTTCGAGAATTGAAGGAAAAAGTTATTATATTTATTATATTTTTATATAATTAGCTTTTAGTATTAATTAATTTATATTTGCATTTATATTAACATAAAATAAATATAATTAAATATATAATATAACATAATAAAAAAATAATTATTATAATAATAAATTTATAAATAATAATAATAATAATAAAATCAATAATAATAATTATAATAATAAAGATAGTTAAATAATAATAATAATAATAAAATTAAAATTATAGTATAATGAAAATAAGTTTATAAAATAATGTTGTTAACAATAATAATTTAATTTTCATTTTAAAATAATTAATAATCTTATAACTTCATCAATTAAAATAATAATAATTTATTAATTACACTCAACAAATTAATTATATTTAATTTTAAATTAATTTAAATTATAATTTCATTTACTAAAAAACTTATTTTATCAATCACACACATCATATCATTCACAAACTTTTATAAATTTTTCACTCAAATATCACCATCTTTCCTTAATCTAAACAACCAAACTTTTTACATATTTTCATTTCAAATTAACTCTCTCAAATTTAATCTCTAATCTAAACAAAAGCCTAAAAGACAATCTACTAAGTATGAAACTTACTAAAATAAAGAGATAACATATAGTTTTATTTTCGGTAGGTCTAATGTTAGTTTTTATTGAGACATACTTAGTATAAGTTTTTACAAAAACATCAAATGACATATTACACTGAGAATGTGATTAAGGATTTCTCCATTTTGATGATAATGATATAATGTAAATTGTAATATGTAATTTGTTAATATATATATATATATATATATATATATATATATATATATATTATTT
>Ga0209700_106388_pt1 | contig 18346 bp, 6 predicted proteins | sample SiratroredBW_FD_187528 | JGI IMG/M metagenome (GOLD analysis project Ga0209700, IMG submission 187528) | Root nodule microbial communities of legume samples collected from California, USA - Siratro red BW (SPAdes) (version 2) | ecosystem: Host-associated > Plants > Roots > Nodule | place: USA...
AAGATGAAAGAGAAATAGGAGATTAACTGTTCCATGGCTTTCAGCCATACGGGTTCTGTCTTCGCCAAACCCTTCACCAGCTTCCTCGTTCGACCAAGCAGATCTCCTCGCATAAACGACATCGTTTACGTTCTTGCTGTTGGGTGTTGCAGTGAGGAATACGAATATCGACCAAGAAGGAGTTTAGCTATGTGTGTAAGGTCACTTAGTATCGACCAAGAAAATATTTATTAGAGATTAAATACACAAATTCTAAATTTTACAGACAAACATATTTAAGCTTTCATTTAACATATCACTAAATATAACTTAATTAATTGAAACATAAAAATAAAAAATAAACATATGGAAAATTAAAAGTTAGACTAAAATTATTATTTAATGTGTTCAAAATAAAAAAAATTATTTACATCTAAAATAAATAAAAAATAGTTATCTTATCGTAAGATTTGTTGAAATTACATGCGCAGATAATTTTATTATTTAATAAGTTTTTTTTTCTTAGTCATATTAATAAGGTAATTTAAAATCTTATTTATTTTTTATTTTATATATAATAAATTTGTCTGAACTGCTAGATGATTTTATACACAGAATTAAAATAAAACTAAAAAAAAAAATTACAGAAGTTGTGTGTGAACTAATCTTTTGTTATTTTTCTTGTCCAAAAAGCTTTTATAGAAAAACTTATTAAAATAGTTCCGAATAACCTTAAGTAGAAGAGCTCAAATACTCTAATAATATATCTTTTCAAACAAGTTTATATAATGTTTGGATGATACATATAAAATAACATAAGAAAAAATGATGTAGAAATAAAATCACATAAGTGTTTTTATATTATTAAAATTGCAGAAAAGTTCATATAAAAATAATATTAAAAATGCTTCTTTAACTTCAAATTTAGAATTTTTTTTTTCTCTAAAATTTAAAATTTGTAAATGAAAATTTCTACCATAACTTTTATATTCAATAACTTTATATATTTCATATAATATATATATATATATATATATATATATAACAGTCCAAAAATTCTACAACATCTTTAATTCAATTCTAATAGAGAATATTATGAATAAACAAAATATAATTTTAGACTGCAAACTAATTAACCAAGAAGAAAGAAAAGAATAAAGGGAAGAATAGAAGAAGAAAAGCAAAAAAAATAAAAAAAAAATAGCTTAAGCAAGAATTTTTAACTTGAGCGAAAATGGACTTAGTTTGAACAAAAACTTCTTCGCTTAAGCGAGAATCAACCCAAGAACACATATTTTTTTACAAAGAGCTCACTCAAGCGAACTGTATCTTACTCAAGCGAGACTTAGTGAATTTTTCTGCAAAATTCGCTTGAGCGAGATTCTCCCGCTTAAGCAAAAATATCAGAAAATGATTTCTCAAAACAACTAACTTCTATCTACTACTAAGTAATATGCATTCAAGGTTCAAAGTACTACATAAAATATCCAAACACATCAAACTTATGTACAACTATCAATATGACAAAAGAAAGACCAACTTAAGGTCATAAAGTCTTTAAATACATCAAACATATATATAAGTATATACAAGACAAAAGGAAGACCAGGGCATATACTCCTTAAGTTGCTTCAAAACCTACATCTGCACCTGCTCGTGTACATAGTAGAGCCATCGCAATTCAAACACAACAAGACTAGCAAGAGTAAGCTAGTAAAATAATGTTTTCAACTTATAAAAGTAAAAGGAATTAAAGAGAATAGATTTAATTTAAATATCAACTCTTAAGTCAAATACAGATAAATCTATCATTCAATCACAATTTTTTTTATACTCTATTCCAAACCTATTGACTTCACAATGATCCAACAATGATCCATTTGTAATTAATGTACCTTGATTTTCTTTCAATCTCTAGTACTCTGATCTCACTTCAATCAAAATGATTTCATATAGACTTACCATTCAGTCATAACAATAATCATATCATTTCAACCATTCTGAAGCTTATAGGTGCATATGTAATCATGGTACCTTGATTTCCTTTCAACTCTACATTGATTTCACCCAAAATGATTACATATGAGCCTATAACTCAATCATCACACATAACACATCAATTCAATCATACTACATATAGATTATGTATATTGTGGCAACCAGGATCACGACGGATTGATCAAAAAATTAATTTTCTAATATTTAGATTGAGGATTGGAGTCGCCACCATAGTTTATTATAGAAAACGATTCTATGAACCAAGTTTAGGATTCAAGAGTCAGTTACGTGTGTGGAAGGTATTAACACCTCACAACGTCTCCTTTTAATCAAGTAAGAAAATAAGTGTGGTTTAATAAAATAGTATTTTCTCAAAAAAAACCCCATAACAATAAAGATATAATTAAAAAGAAATTAAAATGCAAATAGAAATAAACAAAGAAAATATTAAAAATGCAATTAAAAATAAATAAATAAAGAAATAATAAAGACAATTGAAGACAAATAAATAAATATAAAAACACTAAAGATGTAATAAGAATGGATAAATAAAATGATAAAAAAACAAATAAAAATGCAAATAAAAGATAAAAAGAAGATAATAAAGGTGCTATAAACAGTCAATAAAAGTGATACAAAAAAAAACTATAAATAAAAATAAACAAAGATGTGAAACAAATAAAAATAAATAGAATAAAAATAATGCTAATAAAACAAAGGAAATATTTTTTTTTTATTTTTTGGGAGCCCGACAAGGATTAACCTTGGTCTTACGTATTTCTATTCGTGATAGAAAATCAGGGTTCACGTAGTTCTAATTTGAAAATTTTGTTTGATGGTGTTTGATATATATTTTTATTTTTTGAAATTTAATAATTGTTTATATATATATATATATATATATATATATATTTTAAATGTTTTGTTAAACTATTTTTTATTATTTTTAGAAATCTTTATAGTTTTGCTATTTTTATTTTTTTTTTACTTTTATTTTTCGAAAACTTATATTTTTATTATTATAAAAACATTTTATATATTTTTTACTTTTTTGAAATTTTATATTTTTTTTTCGTTTTTTGGTTTTGGTGTTGGTGGGAAGTATGAGACCATGTGAAACAACAACCTCTAAGAAGAACTAAACGATTAAACGAGACGTGCTCTGAATAGCATCTCCGGTATAACAAAAACAAGTTTATAATGCAAATGTATTTTACAAATAATGCAAAAGCACTAACATTTACTAATATTCATGATATTAAAATTTCAACCGGACAAAAACAAACAAAGCAAGGATAAACAGGGCAAGAACAAACAAAACAATCACATGAGGCTGAGTGATCAAGACATACCAGTTGAAGACCAGCTTTAACAAAATTCACCCCTTTCTTCTAATTCAAGCCTTTGAATTTTCCGTAATTTTTTTCGTGTGTAATTTTAGTTTTCATGTGTAATTCTATTGCTCTCTCGAAAAATGTGTCCCTTCTTTATTTTGATCTTTTCTTTTATAAAATTTCTTCAGACCTCTCAATTGCTCTGTTCGAACATTTCCCTTTAATGGACTTAATTGAGATATAAATCCCAATCAATGAAAATTATTTGCAATTAAGCAAAATAACCACTCAATACTACCATTATTTGTCATTAAGTAAAATAATATCTAATTAATATCATTATTTGCATTTAAACAGAATAATCACTACCACATTCTATCACCAATTTGTTCAAATTCTATTAATTAATAATTTTTTTTTAAATTTTAAATTATTTTTCGTGTATTAAAAATAGGTGCCTGAAAGTCAGATTATTCAGAAAAAGTGTGATATGGCAGCACTTTAATGAGAATTTTTATTTTTTATTTTTTCTTTTAACACATTTTTAATGGATTATTTTAAAACACCCAACATTCATTTTCTTTTTTTATAAGTTTTATTTCAAAACTTTAGTCATAAAATAAAAATGAAATCAAAACTTTTTCTTTTTTTTTAATGACAAAATATAATAAAAACACAATTCTTAAATTTTAATTATCTTCATTTTTTTATTTTAAAATAACTTTATTTGTCCGAACGAAATTGAGTGTTGACACATATGTAACAATGGTACCTGGATTTTCCTTTAACCCCTAGTACACTCTAGTTTCATTTCAACCAAAATGATTACATATAACTTTATAACTCAGACATTAGACATATCATTTCAATTCCATCATACACAACCATATCAATCCAACAATTCACAATGTTTAGAAACAGTTCTTGCCTCTCAAGTTATCAATATCATAGTTCATACTAAATACATAATCACCTTATCTCATCATAAGACAAATATGTAATATAAATTTTAACTTGGAACCAAAATTCATCACAGTCAAAGCTTTTAACCTAAGTTACTATTAAAAGACTTAAAATTAGCTTTTCTTATCTTAGACGACGACCCCCTATCAATTCCTCCAATCAAGCAATAATATCAGTCCAACTCTAAGGATCTAGATTAAGTTATTCAAATAACACCAAATTTTAGTATAATCTTAATAAAGTTGAGAAAAAAAATATTTTTCTAAACCGTTCCCACTAAGATTGGTGATAAAAACTTAACAAAAAATAGAGAACAAAGGATTCTTAGAACACATAGGAACTTACTCTGTTTGAAATTTTAACCGGTTAGAAATGACCCTATACTTCTCAGTTACTGCAAGGCTTGATCATATTCTGAAATAGATGAAGTGTGGAAAATGAAAATGAAAGAGAAGGGAGAGAGATGGAGAGATGTGGAGAGAGAAAGAGAAAGTTAAAGAGAACGTGATAAGCAATAGGGTTACAATATATATATATATATATATATATATATATATATATATATATATATATATATATATATATATGTCTTTACAATGTGAAAAGGTGTAAGATAAGTTATAAAAAGAAGAGATATTATGAATGAGTTAGAAATATTTTGGAAATGAATTTTTGTGACAACATAATGGATATCTACTTGTAGAATATTTATATAATGTTCACTTCATTCAATTAATCAAGATTAGGCCAAATTATCATGTCTATCAGAGTTTGAGTTTGAGACCTCCTACATTTCGTATTTGATAATATTTTACTTAGGCTTCCTCATTTAATTTGAGATTTTTTTTATAGAAAAAAAAAACTTAAAAAGCTTGTTGTGTTTGATAAAGAAAAATATGATAATTAATTAATAAAAATAGTGAGATGTTACACATTATGTTTATCTATTCTAAAATGTTGCATTTTAAAAACCTTTTAGACATTAAATAAACGATGTAGTGTGCATATTTGTGAAACATCTATGTCGCAACCGGGATCGCGATGGGGACGACGATCTGAAAAGATTGATAAAAATAACTTTGAAAATTTAGAAAAAGGAGTCATCACCATAGTTTTTATGAAAAACTATGAAAAAAATCGAAAAATAGGATAAGGCTAGTTTGCAGAAAACTAGATCTAGGTCTGGGAGTCGGTTACGTGTTGGGAAGTTATTAGCACCCTACAATGTCTGTCCTAAGACGGTACTTTTAATTAAATAAGTGAAATGAGTGTGATTTTGATAATGTTTATTTTTTCCAAAAAGATAAATTAAAATGCAAATAAGAACAAAGAAAAAAAAAATTATTTTAGGGGACCCGACAAGGATTTGACCTTGCTCCTACATATTTTCATCAGGATGGAAAATCAAGGTTACGTAGTTCTTTAAGAATGTTGAATTGTTTTGTGAAATTTGATATTTTTTTATTTTTATATATTTTTTATTTTGAAAATTAAACTTCAATTTGGATACTGCTAGACGCGTGCGACCTTTTGATATTCCAATCAAAATAAAAATTTTCCATGACGCGGATGACCATTTAGGATAAGAAAAGAATTCAATATAAAACATATTTTTCATAAAAATATATCTAATTTATTCAAAAACCCATTCATTCAAATCTAGCCAATTTTTTTAGTTTCACTAAATAAGCTAAGCCAAACCGTGCCAAGCCTCGTCACCCTTACTCATTCAGATCCAATTGAGTCATGTCCTAAACAAGCTGCACTTTTGTTAGCACCTTCAACACTCTATTCTGGACACCAATTGGACCAAGAATTGGGTCTCGTAGCCTTAGAAGAGATTTACCCTAGTGTTGCCACCACTAACCCAATCTCCCTCACCGCTGCTTTCACTTGTGCTTGTGCTAATTTATTTTAGGGTTTGAGAGTCTCAATGTCTAACTTGGCGGCACGAGTTCGGTTTGGTGGAGGTTGACGATAATGGTGGTGCAACGGAGAAAGACCATCGGCCATGGGGAAGAGGCGCGATGGCGGTACGCAAATAAGGGCTTGTGAGGACGCCACGGTGAGGTTTGGTGGTGCAAGTGGTAAGCAGCGGTAAAAAATGATGACGATGGTGGCGAGGAGAGTAACGAGGGAAAGGTGAGGGAGGTGTCTTATGGTTGGCAGAAGTTTTGGAAGTTAAGGAAAGAGTGGTTGAGGCACAAGTGAGTGGCGACGCTATGAGAGTATGGTTGAGGAGCGGTGTGCGGAGGCTGTAGGAGTTGCAGAGGGTCGTCTGAGGTGCTAGAACATGGTTAAGGGTGAAATAGGTGCAGTGGCGAGAGAGGGAGAGAGGTGTTGAGACTTAGGGTTGCTTGGGTGGTTCAAGCGGCGGAGGGAGGAGAACGACGATGACATGGCTCTCTCTTGGCGGTAATGGTGGTTAGGGAGGGTTTGTGGTGCCTGTGTGAGGTTTGGGTGGCTTGACGAGGGCGACAACAACGTTTAGAGCTGCTGGCTTAATGGTTGGAGATGACCTCGGCGACATATTCGGTGGTGAGGTGATGACATGGTTGAGGGAGAAGTGGCGTTTGCTTGGTGGAGAAAGCACAATGGGGCGTAGAAGCAGGGTTTGGCAGAGAAAATTATGAGACACCGTTGCCTATGGGGTTTGGCGGAGGTGCATTGGTGACAGCGACATTGCCATGATCTTTGGCAACATTGATGGCAAGGAATGGGGGACGACGGCCACGCTAAGGTTGGAGGTGGTGGTGTTGCAAACAGGAGGCGTGAGAGGTATGCAAGGAGTAAATTTCATTTTCTTTATTATTAAAAATGTTTTTACATTTTTCTTAAAAATGAATAAAGACAATCAGAAAAATGAAAATTATTTTGGCATTTTTTTCAATATTTTCATAATTAATTATTTTTTATCCGGACGAAATCAAGTATTAACATTCTAAAAGTCATATTGAAATATGACGGTCCTATACCAATTTCAGACATTATTTGGTCTGTTACATCTTTTCTATATATATATATATTGACAAAATTATAATCACAACTTTTAACCATTAAAGTGACACCTCATGGAACCGACCGTGAGGTGTATGATCATAGCTTTTAACCATTAAAGCGACACCTCATGGAACCGATCGTGAGGTGTATAGTCACTTAGTTTTTAACCATTAAAGCATCACTTCATGGAACTGGACGTGAGGTGTATACTACCAGTCACGAAAGCGACCGAGTGACAAATGATCATTTATGTTTTTATTTAATACTCACAAAAATAAACTACATTAGAGACACACACATTTATCAACATATAAATGACCAAGAACATAAAGAAGTCATAAAGATAGGAAAACATTTGGCATTCAATACTAATCATGTGCAAGTAAAATATTGTTCATTCACAAATAAAGGTTGATCGAAGTGCAGCCATCAAAACTATAATCTTATGGCGAATATAAACCATCAAAAAGAGCCTAAACGGCTAACACTATGAACGAAAGAAATGAAAAACTAAAGTACCTAATCCGAAATCACTACATCTAGGGCGCCAAGTCTCCCCCCGCTTTGGATGCCCCCTGCCTTTGGCCTAAGCCTCCTTATCCTCATCCCGAATGTCCATCACCGAAGTCAACTCGCCCTTGTAGAAGTTCTTACGGTTGTTGAACTTTTCTTCGTCTACTAGAACTTGGTAGAAGAAGGTGGCCTGCCTCACTGCCTGGTCGAACCCAAAGTCGTGTTGTTTGATCACGAAACCTCAAAGTTCATGGAGGTCCTTTTCAGCTCTTATACGAACCGATTGCTCCTCTTCTAAATCCAGAGTCAATGTAGTCATCTGTTTCCCCAAGTCTACAACCTCTACACTCAGAACATCTATTCGGAGAGCAGTCGCCTTTTCTTTCTCTTGGACAGCTGAGCAACGCTCATGAAGGAAGTCATTCTCGGCTCTCAAAGTCTCGACCATCTTCTTCAGCTCTAAGACTTCCCCCATAGTAGCCTCGTTCTTCAACTCTAACTCCTTGTTGTGATAAGTCTATGTTGGCATTCAAAGCCGAGCTGAGGGACAAGGTAGCCTCCACTAGTTCAACTTTCAACTTCTCCACTGCTGCAGTGTCCTTCTTGAGTAGTTCTTCTCCCACAACCCAACTGATCAAGAGGGCTCAGGTCTAGCAAAGTGTTCCTCAATTCTTCACGGGAGGAAAAGGCAAATTATTTTTTCTCATACTCGGTCGGACATCATTATCTTTTTGTTCAAGAAGTTGAAAATGGAGGTCATTTCCTGCTCAGTGTCGTTTCCTTCAAGCGCTTGGGCGACTGTTGTGTAGACAAACGGTTTTAGGCACGCTTGGACTTCTTGTCTCGAGGCTCGGAAGTGGGAGCAACCGACAGTCGAATGGGAGATGGTATAACGATCGTAATCAGCTCAAGACTTTCGGGTATCACCTCCTCCTGAGCAGCTTTTCCCTTGTGGCCGGTTTGGTTTGTGTGCCCTTCCTACTCTCACCCTTCGGTCTTGTAGCTAGCATACTCTTGAATACCTTATTCATGCTTGGGTATCTAGCGACCACAATGTCTACATAAATTAAAACTAAGTTAATAAACGATATATGAGAGAAAAGTCAGACATAAAAGAAAAACGTATCGAACACGACGCTATTCGGGTCTTCGCACCAAAAGGTGTCGAGGATTTCTTAGGCAGGGATACTCCTGGGAGGCCATCTAGAACTGACAACGCTGAGATATCTTCTGCTAATAATTCCAACCGTGGGCAGGATGTGAACCGAACAGGAGACTTGGTCTAATACAGGGTAAACTTCGACTCATTCCCGTGGCATATGTACTCTCGGCCCTCACTTCCAAAGGATATTTTGAAAAAGGTTTCTTTTAAGTGCTTATAGGAGGACGAGTAGAGATTGAATAAGCAGTTCCTCGATTGGATGACCAAAGACAACCACCCTACTTTCTTGCCAAGTCGAGTTAAAAATGGTGAAGGAAAAGGGAAATGGTGGGGGTAATATCTAAAGTTGTACACAAAATTTGAAAAGCCCTAACGTACGCCCAACTATTAGGTGAAGCTGTGTAGGGGCGACATTCAACGTGCGGAGTACGCCCATACAAAAGTAGTCAAACGGTATCTAGACACTACAGTCCTTCATAACACGGGCGTACATAAAAAAGAAGTCCGTTGACGACGACCTCCGACCATAGAATACTAGGTCAAACGTCGTACATTAAGGCCAAGAAAAGACACTATCAGGAACAGAGGGGTCTAGGATATCCTGAATGTCAAGCAAAACCCTAAAGGAAGCTATTGTTCTATACTTGGAGTAAGTAGTCCTAACGTCCCTAACCACCTAGTCATTATTGGGAGGGTTGACTTCGTCAACATCCTCCTCGTTGCTACTGGTGGCTGGCACCTCTACCCGCCTGTTCTCTATAACTGGTCTCTCTACCCTCACCCTCTCACTCTCGGCAGACCCGCTACTCAAGTCGCTAAAACTAGGACTACTTGAAGTCTCCTCGATGAGACCAATTTCTTGCTCGGTCGGATCTTTACGGCCAGTTGAGGCATCTCACCTACCCAAAGATTTAGAAGCAGAATAAGAATGAAGAGAAAAGGAAGCCATGGTTACCTCAAGAAAAGAAGAAGTGGTCGACCGAATATTTGGCGAAGCTACTCGGCTAACCAGATGAAAACGACGTCAAATGTAGCGGGGTCGAAGGCTATTTATAGCCAAAACCTATCAATGACTTGGGGGGCCTATGTACTATACGGTCGACCATACACATAAACCAACTATATTTGCATGCTTTTTGAAGGTTATCTCGGTCGGCATCTCAATAGGTCACGGATGATGTTGTTTCCCACAAATGAGCAGTACATGCCAACCGCATGGCATGTGACAATCTCACGCACGAGACACGTGGAATGTAAGTACAATAAATTTAAATCATAATAGAATCATAACAAACTGGGCCTTACCCTGGATCAGGCTCGTTAGACCTAAACACTGCAGGCCCATTACAGCATCTATAAATATGAGTTCAATCACCACAAATAAGTTACTTCTAAACTCTAATCTAAACCACCTGCTACACTCTAACCCTAAGTTGACTTGAGCATCGGATTGCCGGCAAGACTCCCACCTAGAACCGTGGACTTTGGAGGGATTAGAGCAACAGGAAATGAGAAATGGTAGGAGCGACCAAAGAGTAATTAAAAAAGACTTTGTTGTTGTTAGAGCTAACCAATCTCTTGCAAAAACAAAATATATATATATATATATATATATATATATATATATATATTATATTGACAAAAGTAAAACATTTGCACAATGAGGTGACCGAACAAAATGAGACCTTTAGTACACTAATAAAATAATAATCCTCTATGTAAAATAATTTATAATCAAGCTTCTTATGGGTAACTAAGAACATGTCATAATCAAGCTTCTTATAGTGTTTAGTTGTCTATCTGAATATATTTTATAATGATTAGAAACACAAGTGTTAGTTCAACAATTAAAAACTAATTGGTAAAAACAATATAATAACTTATCATACAAACATATCCCATTTAAAAGATCAAATATTTTTTTATTTCCACACTCAATCAAATTGGAAAATTTTCATCATAATCAATATGAATTTATTTGTCATTCCTAAATTTGGATATCCATAGAATATAAAGAAACCATGGGAAGTGCATAACGTAACTTGAAGAAAAAGAAGTAACCTACCTCTTACGGGCTTGCTTAGGATGAACTTGTGCATAGGCATCTTCACATAGCAATTGAAATAGTTATGGACATTAAAATGTAATCTACCTAACAAATATGTTATTTGGAACAAATGTGGTCTATATGACCGATTGCAATACTTATATAACTACTACACCGTATTAAATCCCAATGACAAATGTAATCAGAAAAATAAAGCAATAAACTAAGAATTTTTGCATTCCTCAAACCTATTTTTCTTCGTATTTTACGAAAATTTGAAAGATTGAGTACATGTTTATTGAAATTTTGTTCAATGACTATGGTAATCTAGACAATTATCTACGTGGAGGGAAGATAACTTTGACAATTATATGAAAGAGTATAGTATATACTCATGGCTTTTGCAGCATTTATTAACTTGTATTTGCTTCTTTTTTTTTCTTTAAGAAAAAATTTTCTGTAAAATACTGGATCTATCAATTTGTGCAGAAAAAAGAAACATCAGATTTTTACTTCAAGGTGGTCCATGTTCTTATGAATCTTGTCAAAATTTTAAAATGTTTGATTTTAATTATGGATTGGTTGCGTGGTTTTGTTTTGAATCTCAGTGGTAAGGTTAGTTTATTGCTGTACTTAAATTTTTAGTACCACGTGTGTATTCTTGTTTGACTACGTTGTTGGCTTAGTTATGTAATGATGTTATATTTAGTTGTGAATTTTAAACAAAAGTTAATGGGATATAAAGAGTAGGATTTTTCATGAAAAAATAAAATTGAAGTCTATTGGTCTCCTATTTTACTAATTATAATTATATTGTTCTATTTAAAATTGGTGGGCAGTTAATTAGATATTAATATTGTTGGATATAACTTTAATTATTTTGTCTTTGTGAGAGTGACTTGAGTCATCACTATTATACTCTTAGATAGAATGAGTTACGGTTTCACTAATAATTATAACTTTTTGATTTATTGATAAATATTCAATTTCATAATTGATTTTATATTTAAAGTAACCAGTTCGATTTTCAGTAAAACAATTATTTAAAAAGATATCGATATAAGTTGTGATCTAAGTTAAATATTTTTTATTTTGTATTACATAACATAAATACAAAATTTGGAAGTTTTTGTATTTAGAATTGTATAATCTTAAATATAATTTTTGTATTTTAAATTATGTAATTCAGAATATAATTTTTTATATTATAGATTGTATTTCGATATTAAAATATTCACAAATTTAAAAAAGTGTTTTTGATATTTTCTTAAGTTTGGGGTGCAGGAGGAAACAGTGAAAGTGTAGAAAGAAACATCTTAGGACTGATTGTGAATGCGTAGGGTTAGCCCATTTGAAAAGTGAGCTAATGTTTAATGGACTGGCCTCAACCTACTTGGGCCTCAAATGCTGGACAGTGTTTAAGATTATTCAAGTACTGACCAAGGATTGAATTTTCCATCAAGATATTTCAGGAAAAATATCTATTTCTATCCAAATAAAATTATTTTATTCTTGAATTCAACGTTTAACTGTTACAATGCAGGTTTGTGAAGGGATTTGAGAAGTACTTCAACTTACATGAAAATATATGAAATGATATTAGGTTTTGTAGTTACTCCTTTCCTTTTTTTAGTAATGGTACTTAATCTTCATGTAATATGTGTATTTTCAGGCATTGGTATTTGTTTAGGATATATCATGGTTGTAAATATCGTTTAATGAAGTTGTATGATAGTTATAGAAAACTTTTGTAAAGGTGATAAAGAATTTTAAAGTGTTATTTAACCCTATTAAAAAATGACAATTACTTAAAAAAAGAACAATTCATATAAACTAGTCTAGGCCATATAGCTAGCAACATTAACAAAACAAACCAAATGAAGATAAAATTGAAAAATGAATGAAATAAGGCCTGCGTTAATTGTGGATAGGATGTGACGTTCTTGGCTTTATATAAACGAAAAAGACAAGAAAAATAATAGTAAAGTGAGTACCATCAACAAAGATACTTAGAGTCACATCTTGATTTACTATTTTATAATTTTATTATTATTATTATTATTATTATTATTATTATTATTATTATTATTATTATACTTTTATATATTTTCTATAATTACTACAAATATTAATATTATTTTTAATTTTTTTATAATTATTAATATTAATTATTAGTAATATTATTATTTTAAAATTTATAACTTTATTATTATTATTATCCTTATCATTTTATAAATTTATTATTATTATTATTAATTTTTTATTTCTTATCATTAATGTTATTTTTATTTATGCTTTTATTATTTTTTAAATATTTTACTTTGTTATTTTATTATATTGTTATCTATTAAATATTAATAAACAAGATTCCTCTTTATAACCTTTTTTAACGGATCTTAGAGTAACCAATTTTATCTTTATTAATATAATTTTTTTATTATTTTATTCTTTATGTTTTTTTATCTTTTTTTAATTTAATTAATTATTAACAATAAAAAAATACCTATAATAAAATTGTAATAATTATTTATTTTGTAATTTTTTTATATAATATTTTTTCATAACTTTAATAAAAAAATATTTTAATAATTATTATAAGAATTAATTTGTTTATTTTTTATTATCATATGAGAAAAATGGACTCACATATGCTTTGGATAGACACATATGTTTCCATTTAATTGATCATGATAAATAATTATGTATATAATTAACCTAATCAATTATGTTATATACATAATCCGGTATCTTAGATTGATAATATGTAATATGTAATATATATATATATATATATATATATATATATATATATATATATATATATTTCTTGTCAACAAACGTGAATTTTTATCGTCTTTTTCTATTTTGCACTTACATTACATACTTCAAAATAAACACAACGTAAATAAATAACATAAATTATTTAAAAGTTTTAAAAATAAATTTTTAATAAATTATTCTTTTTTTCAGTATTTTTTCATTTTTACTTTAAATTCCTCCTTTCCCTCTTTAATTTTAGAAATTTGTGTATGCATATTATTTTCCCTACATCAAAACTTCTTGATTCGTAAATATAAAAGTATCTTTCACCATCCCTTTCAAATTGTTACATGGGAGAAGTGAGACAAAGAAAGGTGTTCAAAAATTATTAAACATAAATAGTTACATTATTGACAAAAAATTGAGTTGAAAAAGCGTTGAAAAGTGATTTAAAAAGAAAATAGTGATCATCATAAACAGTTAATAAAATTGACATCACTATTTCTTTTTCCTTTTTTTCATACTCTTCCTCTGTAAAGAGCTGTAAGAATCACAAATCAAGGCAAGTATGTAATGATTTGTATTATATTTGTAATTTTTTATGTATTTAATATTTATAGAAAAAAATAAGCAAAAGTTTTTTTTTCACATATATAGTAAGTTCATGTCAATGATTGATTCTTTCTATCCACACAACATTAATTATAGTATGCAACAATTGTCACAGCTCTAGTCAAAGAAGAGGACGTGACCACAAATTAAATGCATTTACACTTCAATCACAAGTTTTATAACATAGTATTTGCTGAATGAATCATTACATTTAATTGGTGCCTATTGCAAATTTGTTTTTAGAAATGTCCTATTAGGTTAAGGGACAATTATTATTGATTCTGATTTTTAAGATATATAGAGATTTTAGGTGTACTAAAATACATTTTTGATTGAGGTTATCGAAGGGAAAAAGATAATGAAAGATAAACATAATAGGAAAAAATTCATATAAATTATGATTCATAAATTCTTACTATTTAAAAAGATATTAAGAAATTAAAAGTATAATAAGAACTAAAAATATATCATAAAAATAAGATGATAATAATAATTTTAAGATAAATATATGCAAAACCACTAATTGAATCTTAAAAAGTTAAATATCAAGATAAAACTCATGTGAATCAGTCATACAAAAGATAATATTTTTAAAATTCTTAAAACTTCTATATATTCAAAAGTGATTTTCGAATAGAAAAGGTAATTGTATAAAATGTCTTTAGTCTAAAATTTAAATATAATAAAAAAGAAAAAAAAAATCAAAACTCAAATTCAAATAGTAGATTTAGAATGTGTCATTGATTTGGTAAAAAATATAAATAAATCCATTTCATGCCTGTGTATCCAAGTCGCTAATATGAGCATATTTATTTCTTGTTTGGTTTCTCTCCTATACGAGCATATGTATTTCTTGTTTGGTTTCTCTACTTTTGCAACTCTAATTTCAAAACTCAATCTATAATTACAAATCTAAAGAAAATACATGATAAATTATTTATTAAATAAATTACAATAAAAGTAAATTATAGTAAAAAATTACAAGATAAGTAAATTCTACTCTAAAAATTAGAATACATTATTTTTATATTTTAAAATTAATATTACTAAAGATAATTTCCATCCATGTACTTATCACGAGGGATTAAGGAGTAAAAATGACTAGACGTTTTTATCTTTTAATGTTGGACAATCCCAACATAGAACATTACTTACAACACATAATAAACTCATAAATATTTTCTTTAGATACAATGCTAGCTTAAAGACTTAGGCTTTGTTTGGTTGAAGGAGTAAATTTGAAGAGATGGATTTGAAGGGATTTGAGTGGATTGTGTGGGATGAAAAAGTTGTTTGAATTAATGGATGGATGGTAAGATTTGAAGGGATTTGAGGATATTGATTATGAAAGTTTGAGAATGATTTGATAGATGTTATAGATTTGTTTTTATTTTTTTAATTGATATATTTCTGAAATTACTAATTAACCCTTGTGAAATAAAATGATAAAAAAATAAAATGAATTGGATTAAATTGATTTTAATATAAAAAACATTAATAAAATTATTTAAAACATATCTTCTAAATTATTTAAAATTAAACATAAATCCTAAATAATGCAATAAAATCACAAATTTATTATTCTATTAAAATATACAATTTAGTCTAAAACATAATTAACTAAAATCTGTAAAAAAAGAAATTCCTACAATCTAAACTACTTTTTTTTATTGAAATTTACTGTTGTTTTTGTAAGTATAAATTATTTTTACATTTTACTTAAATTGAAACTTTTAAAATTATTAGTCTAAATAAAATAGTTTTCAATTTTTTTTTATTTTTATACTTAAATTGAAACTTTTAAAATTATTAGTCTAAATAAAATAGTTTTCAATTTTTTTTAAATTTACTTTTTTATTAATTCTCTTACTTAAAAAGTTAAATGTTTTTTTACTATATTTTTAAGAGATTGAATATGAATTTTTTGAATTCTTATTTTACTTCTATAAAAATAATAATAAGTTATAATAAAAAATATATAAACAGTCTACTTAAATTGACTAAAATAAATGAAAGGTATACTTAAATTTGAAATAAAGAATATTAATAGATAATATTTAATTAAAAATAATTATTCAAAATTAAATACTCTTATGAATATATATATATATATATATATATACCATTAAATGTTATATATATTTACAAAGATATTTCATAATTTCCACCTCATTTATGAAGGCTATTTTGTAATTTCAAGTTTCATCCCTTCAAATCCCTTCATATGATTGAAGATGTCATCCTACAAATCCCTCTTTATCCATCCTCTTAAATTAGGTCAACTAAATAGCCTTCATCTCTCCAAATTAATCCTCATCCTCTTCAACAGTAAATCTTCTCAAATCAATTCAATCAAACAGGCACTTAAAGACTACTAAGTGTATATTATAAAGGACTTGACTGATTAGAAAAGTAAAGAGAACAAGTGTGTTGTATTGCATATTAGACAAAACACTTTGAATCTTATATGATCTATTTAAAAACATTTGTCTTACAGGCAAAGCATAATCATGTTCATACTTTGTTGTTTAACAACAATTAATAAATAATGAAAAAATAAAAAGATGTAGAAGTTATCACAATATGATTTACTCATTTTATGATGTTTACTCATTTTATGATGTTGAAGTCATTAGTTGAATAAAGTAACTGTAATAAGTTTTTTTTAGCTTATATAATTTATCTTAATATTTATAAGTCATTTAGATAATTATGTAAAACTATCAGTTTTAATGAAATGGATTAAAATATATTTTAATCTATTGAAACAAAAGTTACTGTCTTGTTGTATATTTTCACTCCATTTATTTTTGAACAAATAAAAATAACTTTTAAGTGATTTCAATCGATTAAAATTAATGAGATTATATCACTTTAAAATGTTTAAGTGGTTTGAATCTATTAATTTATACTTTTTAATGGATTAAAATGTTATTCCTTATAAATTCAACAAATTTAAAAATATTGTAACATATTAAAACATAACTTAAGATTTTTAAAAAGGCTTCTAAATAAATTACATTCTTAATCAAAATAAAATAAAGATTAAAATGTCACTTATAATATATTTAAACAACAAATTACAACCCAAATTTATCAATATCTTCTACACTTGTAACTATTTTTTATATTCATATGATCATCAACATATCTCATTATTGTTGAAAGCATAAAATCTTTAAGCTTGGAAGCATCAAATCTTTAAACTTCAAGTTTCTATATCAACAAACTTTTTTTTTATTTGATGGCAACCACTTCACCTGTCCATCCAATATATATTTGGTTTGGTCTTAATAATGATTGTAATTCTTGACAATTTGTTCTTTTTCCCCTTATCATTATTAAATGTTGTAAAAGCTTAAAGTAAGAGAAAAAGATAAACTAATTCACACTTAAAAACAAAATAAGAATAATAAGAAAACACAAACAATAAAATAATGTAAGGAAGCATATTACCTTTAAGTTTTTTTTTTCTTTTTTTTTCTTAAACAACTATTATGCACTAGAACCAAATGCAACAACAATAATATTTTTTTTTCACACCATAATCCCATTAAGCCATTGTTGAATCATAAGAAAAACAAAGAAGTGTAACAAAGAAGTATAATGTAGGCTAAACTCGTCATAAAGAAAAGTGAACAAGTTTTGAATGTTAGGTGCGATGAGAAAACATAAAGTAAAAAACAAGTTTTATAGTGATTATCATTGAATGATATGTTTTTAATTTTACAAGCACAAAAAAAGAAAATCATTTTAAAAACAAATTAAAAGACTAGTTGAAAGTGACTCTAAATGATCATGTACACTAAAACAAACTAAAAAAAATATTCAAGTCGATGAATTTAATCCATTAAAACTAGAAAAAATTACTTAAAACTCAAAGTAATAATTTTAATCAATTAAAATTACAAACAATCAATATATATATATATATATATATATATATATATATATATATATAAATATATATAAGAAAAA
>Ga0209700_106393_pt1 | contig 18325 bp, 10 predicted proteins | sample SiratroredBW_FD_187528 | JGI IMG/M metagenome (GOLD analysis project Ga0209700, IMG submission 187528) | Root nodule microbial communities of legume samples collected from California, USA - Siratro red BW (SPAdes) (version 2) | ecosystem: Host-associated > Plants > Roots > Nodule | place: USA...
AGTTCTAGACCAAGCTTCAAATCTTCATGAATCTTCATGCATTCCACATATGATCATAGGTCTTGAACTTCTTCACACATGGTTGGCTTCATCAAATACAATTAGTTATCCACTGGTGCTAACAATGTTTAATATCGTTAGGTCTAATTTTGATTTTTCACTATTTTTTATTCTGTGTCTGCTACCTATACATTAACAATGTGAAGAATTTTAGTTAGTTGAATAAAATTTAATGGTGATTCTACCATAACAGTTATATTGGTTATTTAATATTTGTTGTAGATTAAAACATGGTGAGAAAATTAACAATAAAATATTCCTATCATACGTTTAGTAATATAGAGATAACCGTCCTGCGTTGATTGAACTGATAATTAAAATTCGTTAATTACAAAAATTCTTATGTAAAAAAGTATTTAAAACTTAGATAAGAATTCATGTTTTCCATCTCTGTTAAATTTTTTATTATTACATTTATGTCTAAATACGTTATCAAGACAATATCTCATAATTTCACTATCATTGTTACCATCATGACACCTCTATTCTATATAGAAACATTATATCACAATTTCACTACCACTATTACCATCATGTCATATTTTCTTTATTAACAAAAAGTTGTCCAAATCATATATGAAAAACTCAGGTATGACACGAGGTGAATATAATGTCCCATAAACATATTTGTACAACATACTTCCCTTGTATATGTAAAGAATCTTTCTTAGATACATTATTAACTTACATGCTTGAATATTATGTGATACATAAGAATATCATAGTACATTATCAAATTATAACAACATAGCAAGTACAACAATTTACAAGTACAATTGTTGCTAAAAAAGTCAAACCAGGTATGTTACCCAACATAGCTTATAGTGACCTTGTTTCCTCCTTTCCATGTCTTTAAATGTGGTTTTTTTCCATGTATAGGTTACAACATAGTTCCATATCACTGAGTTCCTTCGTCTCATGCATTGTTGATATGCATTTGTTGCTCTATTCCCATGATGTTGTTGTGACATCACTGAGATATGTCCTTACACATCTATAACACTAGCAGAAACAAAACTTTGCACCACAACATATGGTTAAGCGTACTAGATCCAATGTAGATTTTGCCCCACTCCACCCCACCCATAGATACCTGTATATGATTTAGCCTCGCTAGCAGCAGATATGCATGTTAAGCCTTATATCAGTACACATATCATCTAGTGAAAAAATAGACAGTTTCATTTATTGTTTGTCGAAACAAGTCAACCATATTACTGAATATCGACCACCCTCACTTCTCTAATCCTGACTTGCTTTTCAATAGTGTTTCCATAACAAGCCAATTCAAGTATAAACATATCTCAATATTTTCAAGCATTGGATTGGGTAGTAGCATCAATCATAATAAGAAATTAAGGTAATTCCACTTTATAACCCCTCTTAGATCCCTACTTTTAGTTAGACTGTCTTTCCCCATCACCCTCTATTTGTTTCTTCATATTTTTTTTCCCTAACCTCTATTTTGTATAACTTTTCCAAAATATTATTTTCATCCCTCGAGCAAGACACTCCTATCTTCTTAGTTATTTCCTATAGGTTAATTGTTTATGTTACCCCCTTTAGCCATAACAACTTATTACAACTTTGTATGTCATCATCAGATAAGGAATTACATAGATTATGAATAGCTAAACTTGTTTGCTTCAACATGGTTGCCTTACTCTTGTCCAAGTGCTTAAATGATTGAAATATAAACTCTTTCATTGCTCATATACGATATATGTTGTCAATTATTTTTGTGTCCTTTAACAACTTAAAATTGATACGAGTTGGTAGTCTTATATGAATGCTTGCATACTCCAACCTTTCCATGATAGAGTTGCTTCATCAATTTGTATGAGTCTGTTTACGGAGCAACAACTTTGCTAAGACACTTTTTCGTTCCAAAGAGATATTAACAATCCTCTACATTTTACCCATACTATCTTGTTTCCTGGAAATTCTGTTTTAGTCCATGGAAATATTGAGTCATTCTCCTCCAACTTTTCCCTATTGTTTATGATTATTTTTTCTACAAAGATTTCATCTTGATTCATTAGAAGGACCTTGTTATCCCCAATATAACATATTCTTGTTGACCTCATTCCTTCTTTGATAAGCTCTGCTCTTCTGTCAAAGTCTTCATACTTATATACTTGTTCATTCTTCCTACCATATTTTCTTTTACCCATTTTGGTTATGTTGAATCACCTTTGATAGTGGATTTACTACATAGACATATGCTTGTTATGCGTTTTTCTATAGGGTCACTGTGCTTGTTTTATGTACCACCATGCCATATTAACCATTGTGTCACCACTACAAGAAAAATAGGAATTATCGACAGAAAATTATCGACGAAATTTATCCATCGATCATATTTTAGTGACAGAAAATTTGGAATTATCAACGAAAAATTATCGATGAAATTTATTCATCGATCATATTTTAGTGATAGAAAATTTTGGGATCAATTTACCAACGAATTTATAAATCAGTTTACCAATGAATTTATAACGAAAAAAATTAACCGTTAAATTATTCATCAGTAAATCAATTGTCCATTTACTGACAGATTAAATCCATCAGTAAATTAATCACGAGTTTACCAACAGATATAAATCGTTGATAAATCGCTACCAAATTAGTGACGACTTTAATCCATTGGTAATAATAATAATAATAATAATAATAATAATAATAATAAAGAAATAAAACTATTAGTTGAAGTAATAAAAGTAATGATAATAATAAAATTAAAAAAATAATGATAATAATAATAATAATAATTTTTATAATAAAAATTATATTCGTATTATTTATCACCATATAATTTCGTGGATAATTACTATAATATTCATCGACATTTATCAGTAATTACTTACAAATTAAATATATCTGTCAATAAATTTTTCGACAATCAAATTACTAGTAAATTTAAATTTAAATGTTACTGATGAATTTTGTTCCGTGGTAATTTAGTTGTTTTTAGTACATTGAACAAATTGAGATTTAGATTTAAATATTTTATTACTTTATTTATATTTTTCTTTTAAATTGCAAAACATTGAATCATGATTTAGAGACACTTTTACATCAATTTAAAAGAAAAATATAAATGAAGTAATAAATCTTTTAATGAATTATTAAACCTTTTATTGTGTATTAGCCCACAACATTACATATAGTTTGATAAAGTCAATTGAGATTAAGAAAGTTTGGGAAATACAAGAAAGATTTACCTTTCTAAACGGAACAGATGCCTTGAAATGAGTATTAATGTTTTGCAATTTTATATTTAAAAGCATTAAGTTGGATCCCACACACATGTTCATAGAAAGATATCATCAATACCTTCTTTGATGTAAACATTAACATTAAATTGCAGCATATAGTATATAGTGTATAGACAACATAAGTGGATCGATCTTCATCACATAAATAGAAGATGATAAATACAAAAAATTGTTTTAGCCTTAAAAAAATCAATATATTTTTTGCTAAAATAGAGTTTTGCACTGTTGGGATTATGTAGCCAGGAGTTGAGTTGCAGGGTCTCACAAGTCACAATTAGGGTTAGACCCACCATGTTTCTTTGCTTGTTTGATGTAACTTGTTATGCCACACACTTTGTATTTTTGTAAGTATACTCCCAACAATCTTACAGGGCATTCCAGAAATTAAGTGGCTGTTGACAGGGAAAAGTGAAAGCAGAAGAGAGAGAGAAAGAGAGGTCTTATCTGGCATGCATGTGCATTAATGTATATAGTGACTAAATCCCTTTATAATTGTGAAAGCTTTATTTTTTACAAGTATATTTTATACCCTGAAATGATAGAGGGGGAGATTATCCTCTCACAGTAAAAGTTTGAACCATAATTTGAAAAAAAATTATATTTAATGTTGGACAGTAATAATAATGTATTTGGTAAGATTAAGAAATTAGTTTAAAACTTATAAAGTAGTTTAATAATATAAAAATGTTTAATAAATATTTTTAAATAATTTATTGTAGGAGTCTTTAGTGTATGCACTATAAGTTACTTTAGCATATAACTTATTATTCTGGGGTACGAGTCTAGTTGATATACCAAAAAGTTCATAATGATGTTTATAAAGAACTTGTAACTTATTTAATTTTCTTTAATTTTGGTATATATATATATATATATACATATATATATATGTATATATATACATATATATATATATACATATATATTTTATTTATTATTATTTATTTCAATCTTATCTATACAGTTGATCATTGTATTGTTTTTAATATTTGTTAAGTTACTTTTTAATTTTTTATATAGTTTAGATTTAAAAAAATAATATTACAAATTTAAGTAATCAAATATTTCATTATATGATCATAATAAAATTGTAAAAAAAATTAATCTAATAGTAGTTTAAATTGATGAATAAAAAATAATTTTATAAAAAAAAATAAGTTTGATTGATATATTATGTCAAATATATTATAAGAATGGTTTAGAAAAAAACACATGTGCAAGTGGTACAATTTTGTGAATCTTAGTTAAACCTTAATTAATTAGAAATGGATGAGAAATTGTTGCTTACAATTTTTAGTGTTTGATAAAATTATATGCTAAAAGATAAGAGTAAAATTAGGACTAATTAAAGCTGAAAAACTATTAAAAAGAAAAAAAATAGGACAATACATGATAGTTTTAAAAGCTTTTAAATGTAAATTTTAAAATAATACATAATTGATTAAAATAAATTTGAGTTAGGTTTTAACTCACTTTTGAATTCATTTACTTTTAACATACGTTGAATTTTTTTATAAATATGTATATTAACAAAATATGAAATAACTTTTATAATTTAAAATAAATTTATGCGTGAGTTAAAAATAATCTGTAGAAAAACTAATATCAAAATTTTTCTATAAATTAATTCGTATATAAAATAATTTTAATTCATAAAAATAATTCTTATTTTTTCCTAAAATATTTATAAAAAACGGTACACATATGTGTCCCATTTTCGTTCTCTCCTAATTGCCCCGATACAATTGTTGCAACTATATTGTAATCTTTGACAAAACAATGGTTACATAATTATTATCACTACTGTTACTGTTCATTTTTTCTCCATTGTCATGTAATAATTTAAGATTATAATCTTTATCAAAGTTATAAGTATTATTTTCATAATAATAATATTATTATTATTATTATTATAATTATAATTATTATTATTATTGTTTTTACTTTTGTTACTATCACTCTAAAAACATCTTTCTTATAAAGTCATTTAAAAATCATGAGTTTAAATTCCAAATTTTATATCTCAATGTGCTCTAATATAACATAAATTTAAGACTTAAAATTTTAAATAAAACTCATAATTTTAAATAAAATTCAGATAATAAAAATAAAAATATTATTTTCATCTTAAAACCAACCACTTTACTAGCTCAAAATAAATTATTTTTATACTGAATCTTATAAGACTTGTGCATTTAAAAAGAAAAAAACTATATTCCAGTCTTAAAAAATATGATACCATAAAATTAAAAGAATAAATTAAAACATGATATAATGATAAAAAATAGAGATGACTTAATATTACTCTTTACTATCATTATCTATACTACTACCACTATTAGTTATTCTACGTTAATCCTAATTTACAAGTATAAAATTCATATTTTCTTAATGTTCGTAATTTTCAAGCAATCAAAATACTATAATGATACTATTTGAACCTATTGCAGCGGGTTTTTGATACTCACCTTCTACCAAATTAGTGCTTGTTGATTCAAGGATACAGTGTGTAAAACTAAAAATAAACATTAAAAGGATTTCAAGAACAATTAAAAAAAAGTTTGATAAAAATGACATATCACCATGGTTTAAGAAGAATATCTACTTATAATAGAAACGGAAGAATAAACAGAAAGTACCACCATTATTACTATCCCTTTTTAGAAACTGAACCAAAAAAACACAAAACACTATAAGAAAAAAATTATTTAAAGATTAATTTTTAGCTACCAAATGAAATAGTTGCTAATTGTAACCAAAATAGTTATCAAATTAGATTTTAGTTGCTAAATAACTATAAAATAGAAATAATGATTAAATTTAGTGACAAATTAAATCAAGATAATTGATATCTACCATTAGCTACCGAGATTTGAGTGATCAATATCATTAGATTCTAAATTAGTCTAACTTAATTAGATACTAATTATTTTAACCTAATTAGTCACTAAATTTCAATCATTACTTCTATTTTATATAGTTATTTAGCAACCAAAATTTAATTTAGTGACTATTTTTATCACCATTAACAACCATTTTGTTATATAAAAATTGGTCTCTAAATGATTCTTTTCTTATAATGAAATTAAAACTAACATCACAAAATAACAAAGTGGGAGTTGACTACTGAGTTTATTTATTTTAATCCAAAAGGTCAGTGTATTATATAAATATTAAGTTAATATATTTTTTATTAGTTGAGTTTACCGAATTGATTAAAGGTCTCGTTTCTTTTAAACTGATTGATAAATACTACAAAAATTCTAATAAGAAAACTACGATAAAAGTAAACATTATAAACTCAAATATTACACAGTAGTGTTTCAAGAAAAATATTATAAATTATAGATGTCAAAACTTTATGATTGTACCTTCTGACCCTTTTATTGTAGTCTAACCAAAATAATATTTTATCATTAACATTAAGATGTAATATTAAGGGAGTGTTTACTAGTAGTTTTTTTTTTTTCTTTTTCGGAAAAAATAGGAGTGCTAAATTCTTATGCTCAATGGATTTTTCTGAGGCAAAAAGAAAAAGTAAAAGTTTTCGGTAATGACTTTTAGACATAAAATTCTCATAAAAAGTCAAAATAATTGGATTTCTATGTATTCTCTCACCAACAGCTTCATGCTCTTTTCTCTTTCTCTTCTCCTGAAAAAACGGAAGAATGTTGTAAAATAATTATGTGAATTTTGGTATGAACTATGTATGACGAAGTACCTGCAGATCTTTAACTGTTTTAAAATATGATATAACTTTGTCATGTTTCAAATCTAAGACACTCTCTATACATGGTAGAAAAAGAAACCCAACACTTCTTAAATTATTCAATGGGAGCCACGGAAATATTCAGTACTAATCAATCATAAATAAATTTATATATGAGATTAAGATATTTTTTTTAAACTTAAAAAATTAATATATATATATATATATATATATATATATATAAATTATTATTTATTAATTTTTTTTATAAATTTTGTTATAGCTAATATTTTATCATTTTTTATCAGAATAAATCTATATTTTATATAATTAAATTTTATAATAAATAAATATGATTAAATATATAAGTTACATTATCATTAAAATTTTAATAAATAAATATTTATAATATATAAATTGTATTTTAAATTCGAATAGGTGATATATCATTAGTAGATTTCACAACAAATTAAAGTAAGGGTTAAAATCATATGTTTCTATAATTAGGTCTGAAACAAATATTACCATTTTGTTTCTTATATAAAGGATCATCGGTATTACTTATTAAACTAACATTTTAAATGTACTTCCCATTATTAGATTTATTCTTTTGATTATCTTGAGCACACAAGTAAAATATATTTCTACTTATGTATAAAAAAAAGGCACAAAACGCCATGGTTGAGTTTATGTCCTTTATTGACGAAGGAATTCTCCAGCTCAAATACCTTAATTTTCTTTCTAAAGCTTCATTTTGTTTAGAAATTAAATTAACACCTCATTACACCAATGCAATTTACACTTTTTCTTCCTTGATTATAAAAGGGTCAGGAATGTGTATCCATTTTTCTTCGACTTTAACCAAATAATGTGTATCGTGTAACTGTTTTTAGTGATTGAAATGTAATATTTTATTGTTTGAGATTAATACAACATTTTGTGTTCACATATGACCATATTTATATATATAAAAGATAGAACCTTGCTATTTTATTTTAATTTCATTTCTTAAACTTTACTTTAATGGAAGTCTGTTCACTTTTTTAAGTGCTTAAATATGCCATATATTTGATGATATGTATCTAGCTCTAAAGTTGCTCTTGGTTGATTTTGTGGCCATTTCCTCCACACAAAATTACGCTTTTGAATTTTGGACTTGAATGAAATGCACATGGGTAGTTTTAATGTATATTTATATTATATATTAATCTTTAATTTCTTAAAATTTTAATAATACGAAACAAAAAAGTTTCTCAAATCTAACGCACTAAATATAATTAGTACTAAGTATAACTTTAATATTTTGATTATTGTGATAACTTTATAGGAAGATATATGGGATGGGATGATATTATGATAACTTTGATTATTGTATTAAGTATAAGAATCCATTAGAAAGTGAGATACATATATTATTAGTAGTCTAAATCACATAAATCAAAATATATGATAAGAAGAATTTGAACAAGATTTCGATATTAGATTTTGTAAAGTATTTACAAAGAATTATTCTAGTACAAGAGTTTAGGTTGAATTATCAATATTGTTTTTAAAGAGTTAGACATTAGTTATTGATAAGACATAATTAATATGAATTTTTTAAAAGATATGAAATCTGACAAATTATTTTAATGTCATAAAAGATATAATGAAAGATTTATGTAGTTTTAAATTTTGAATGGTGTTTAACTTGTTGTTGTTTGTTCTTTAGATTGAGAATATAAAGTGGTATGATTTATGTTAAGCTTGTGAATTGTAACTTGTAACACCATAATTATTCAATTTTTTCATTTATTTTTTAAAATATTTTAAAATTGTGAAATAAAATTTGTGAAGTAATTTGAATCAAGATTTATTAAGATTATGGCCTTGAAAATAATTAAAACATGTAAATTTTTCAATTTTCTTTAAAGTTTAAGACAAAACAAAGATAGGACTTAATTAGACATACACAACAAAATAATTTAAGTTCTATCAAATTAAATTCATGTCTAACAAAATCACCACAAAGTAGAAGATTATAATTAGTCAAAAATATGTATTCTCCCTCCAACTTTGCCAATAATAAACTAAGCTATCACAAATCTTAAAAGTTAATATAAACTCGGGTTCTAAATATCTCAAACTTTTAATATACTTTCAAAATTTTATTATTTTTCACATTTAAATGAAAAAAAGTTATATTCACACTTAAAATCAAAGGGACTAATCATTGTTACATGTTGTCATTTTCCTCCTTGAAAAAAAGTGACAATTCCCTTACCCCTTATCTCTCTGAAACTTTATCATGCCATCTCAAAATTTACAACATAATTCTTAAATTACATGAACAACTAAATTTATCATATCACATCACACTATAATTATGAATAATAACCAAACATGCCAAAATAAATCAAGTTTATCATGAAAATCATATTGTAAATGCATTTAAATAGAAATCAATTTTACTATCATCATAATTATTTAATACTCTGAAACTTATAATATCAATATTTTATTATTCATATTTGTATCTCTTGAGATCATACCCATAACATAATCATATTTTAAATACTCTTTTGGCACTCTAAACATTGCATTATACCTCTCGAGTCACAATGGTTTTAGGACAAATATTTTTAAATTATTTTTTATTTTAAAAAATTAGACTAGTGGTCTTACCTTTTGGCCCACAAATTTGACAGATTTGGTCGGACAACCCAATGCATGCTAGCAGGTTGAACAGGCAAAACACCAATCCCTCCTGCTAAATTCTGCAGACCAATGAAAATCCACATTGCTACCTACAAATTTTACCATTAACGTGATTTAGGTTTATGCCTTAGTTGTTCTTCAAATTTATTGTTTTATTTAATCAATTTTAAGAATTAAAGAATAATATTTAAAAATGATTAAGCTATGATGATTTAAGAATGGTTTTTCAATTTAGTTGTAGTAACTTTTTGAATTTGAATTTTGGATTTAGTGGTTTTAAACTTAAATTAAATGTGAAAAATGAGTGCAAGTACAATAACTGGGTAATGAGTATGAGATCAGGCAGAATGAATTAAAGCTTAAGATTTAGGCTTAAACTTGTGAGTTATGGCTATAATGCACAGTATCACCTTTTAAATTTAAGATGTCCTTTTATTTGGGGTTTTTTTTACTCTATTATTATAAATCAGTGAGCTAAATAAATATAGTTCATAGAGAGGCATTGACCTATATAGTTAGAGTTTGTAGCACCAATACAATCTCCTAAATAATAAGATCTGTTTAATAAGAATAAACTATTCTTGTATAATTCTATGTGGGTGTTAGTTTGAATACACAACTAAAGTTGTCATTCCTACATAAAACTAGAGTTGTTGAAATAGAGCTAGTCAAATAACTTGACTCAAGTAACCGTAGATAGGGTTTGACTATAATCTAAAAATACATAACCTAAATTTAATTAACTTCTTTTGTTAGTTTGATCAAACTAGCCTATAAAAAAACTAATTAAAAAGTATTAAAACATATAATTAGATCTAATCATTAAAGCTAGTTTCATTACATTTAAATTTAAAGAAAAATATTCATTTTATCTTTCAGATTTTAAAAAAATATTATTTAAAAAATGTTATTATGGTTTGATGATCACGGAACCTATAGTTAAATTGAATCTAACTTATTTGATTATTCCTAGTTTAGAAGTTATCAATTGATAATTAACTTATTGGATTATAAAATGTTTAATAAGATTAACTATTAAATTAATTAGTAAATATAAAATGACATAAAAGGATATAATTTCATAAATTTTGTTATCATTGTATTTTTTAGACAAAAATATGTCATTATAATTATAATATAGATTCTTTTAAATAAAAAATCATTATTCAACTTTTTAGTAATTCTATTCTTTTTTAAAAAGTTGTATATATATATTTTTTATTTGAATAAGTCATTTTATTTATTTTAAAAAATTTCAATTGTTTTTTTGTCCATTTAAACTATTTTTACATTGAATTTCCTTTTTACTATTTTTATTGTGTATAACTTTCACATATAATGAAATATTATTTAGTTCAATTTAGTTCAATTTATAATATTAAATATTCTTAATTTGAACTACATAAAAAAAATGTAAGCCAACAATTACTAAAAATATTACAATAATTAGTCATATCTATAAAATTAAAATAAGTAATAATAAATAAAATGAAATTAAATATAATAAGAAAATATACTATTATTTTTTTCTAAGAAAGAAAAAATATATAATATAATGGTATACTAAGGGTGTCAGAATCCTTACACCCTTATTATGAATATATATAGTATAACAAAATAATTTTCTTGTAACTCTTCACTAAATTAACTCATAATATTAGACACACATATTTTTCACAAGTCACGACCTACAAATATAATAATAATGTGTCTCATTTCACTTATGCATAATTATAATATATCCATTCTCCATGTGCCTTTCATGTAACTTTTTCAACAAAAAAATTTGTATAGGCTTTAATTATATATGTTACTAGGATTGATTTCGAAAAACATGTGATAATTCCCTTAATAAAACCATAGTTATAAAAAAACGTTATTTAACAAATAACATCAACAAATGCCTTTACCCTAATAGAGCATATATAAAACAGAGAAATAACCTGGTTAGATAATGTAATTCAGGTAGTAATTTTTCTTTGTTATTTAATATAATTTTTTTGACAAAAATACCAATTAGAATATGCAAAATTAACTTTAAGTATCTTATTTATGATTAGAATATACAAAATTAGCTTTAGATACCTTATTTATGATTCATATGTTTATACTTTCAATTGAACATAGTAAAAAAAATTTACCATTATCACTTTGTCATTTCTGAATAAAATAAAGATGTTTTTGTTCTTATATGCATTTAATGACAAACAACCACATTATCTTCCAAATATTATCACTTTTGTTGAGGTCAGGCAGACAAAACTGAAACAAATATTGGGAAGTGTTTTTTTAGCAGATACTAATGAAAACTTCGAGGTGCAAGCTAAAGCCAGCTAAAATAATTATGAGCTAAAATATTTTAAAATACACTAGTTTTAAATATTTTATTAAATATTTTTATGTTGAACAAATTATATCATAAACTAGATAGGTTTGTAATTTATGAGCTAGAATATTTTAAAATAAACTATATTCAAATATTTTATTAAATATTTTTATGTTGAACAAATTATATCATAAATTAGGTAGGTTGTGGCTACTTTATTGGGTTTACAAAACATATTGTGATTGGTTATTTTTCCTCGTGGACCAAACACTTATTTTAACATCTACATGTGACTACCAAACCATTTCTCTTTTAACCTTTTAAATTTATTATAAATAATTCGTTCTTTTTTATATATTTGATATTCTTAATTTTTTATCTTCAAATTTACATTTTTTTCAGTTCTTTCTTTAAATTAATTTTCAATAATCTCTATAACATTACTTCATAACTCTAGCTATTCATTACAAATATTAAATATAATTTATAGATTTCAATTTTTTAATTAATTTTAATAATAATAATAATATGATTAATGTATTGAGAAGCTATTTTTAAAAAAATAATTGTATAAAATAAATATTTTTCCTATACAATGTGTAAGAATATATATATATATATATATATATATATATATATATATAGGAAGTTTTAATTTACTTTTTGTTATTCTGCATTATCATATCACTTCTAAAACTTTTTTTCTTAATTTACTTCCTGTGATTTTAGTGTATCACCTCATTTCTAAAACTTTTCTTAAACCTTTATTGCAATACAAGAGTCTTATAATATCATGGTTAATGTTGTATATAATTGTTTCTTATAATCTAAGGTTTTAAATTTTATGTCATAATCAGATGGGAAAATCCTATAAATCTTATATCTTAAAACTTAATGATCTTGTATATGAGTTAATATTTTCATAGTTTCATTAAGTGCAATTTTGATATCTAAAAATTTAATAACACATTTAATCAGATTTATGAAATTAAATAATTTTGATATCCCAACTAAATTGATACCTTATTTTTCAATTATCACATGCCTTCTTTTATTTTGATTTATCTGATACTTGTAAAGTTTAAGACTATATTAATACAAAATAGTGTGTAAGTGAAGTGTAATTTTTTATCAACAAATTAAAATCCAATAAATATATATATATATATAGAGAGAGAAAATATGAGTGATATTAAATTTTTTTGATGGGCACGTTTCCCATAATGTTTCAAATCAAAATTATGATAATAAAATTTTAAGATTGAAAATTATAAAAGAAAACTTATTTTCATTGAAACGAGGAAAAACACTTCAGATAAAACAAATGTTTCATATACTTTATTTAGTTGTGAAAAAAAAAAATTGATACTTTATTACAAAGAGATGAGATACGTTATCCTGACTGATCTTCTCTGTAAAAAAAAAAAATAAGAATGACAAATGATAAGAATTTGAAAGTTAATATTTTTATTGATTTATGTAATCAAACCTTTAACACCATATATTAAGAAACCGATGGAGTTTTATGATTGCTATTAATTTTCATTAATCAAGTAATTAATTTTGTTATTATAATGGATGAAATGCATGTCTAACATTTTTTATTTAAAATTAGATAATATCTTAGTATTGGAGCATAGTTAATTTTAGAAATTATTGAAATTCTAAATATGCAATTAAATTTTTATTGAATGAGAATTACATCCATAAAACTTCAAGGATAAAAAATGAATTTAAACCCATTTCCAGTGTTTTGATAATATTTTAAATATTTTTAATTCCTTTACTAGTTTGCTGAGATACTTACTAAAATTTCATAATCTATTTTAAGAGAAAAAAGTGCACTTTTCAACCCAAAAAATCTTTATTTACTTCACAAACTTTCATGATGTTTACAAACTTTAAAAATGCCTTCTATTTCTAGATTATTCTTAAAATTTTGGTAGTCTATCTAAATGTTTTTTTAGTGGAAATAAAACATTTTTTATTTTCTCTACAAATATTGCCAAAAATTGCTCTGTCATTTAATTACCCTAATGAAATTTCTCTCACCTTGCATATATAAATACACATTGAAACCTCTACCTATTCACATTCACTCTCATTCTTCTTTCTCCCCTTTGTTCATTCTTAGAAAACCATTTCATAGAAGGGTGTCACTTTGTGATGAATGATCTTTTTAGTGATCTTCCACAGCTTTCTTGAACTGTGTTTTGTTTGAGGCTTCTACAATGAAGGCCATCAATACAACAGAGATTCTATAAGCACAATTCAAGAAAGTTGTGGAATATCACTGAGATGATCTGCTTAAATTCCTCTTCCATTTAACTCCTCTCTCATATATACGCCATGTCCCTCTTTCTGCACAATCTGTACACAACAACACCAATGTTGTTGTTGTTTTTTTTTTTTTTTTTTTTTTTTTTTTTTTTTTTTTTTTTTTTTTTTTTTTTTTTTTCAGATTTTGCTTCTGTGTTCTTCTGTGTGCTTCTCCATACAGTTCTTCTTTAATTTTTTTGTTTAATTAATTAATACTGAATTTCATTTCTTTTCTTGTGATTCTTTTGACATCATAAGTTTATCTGTTTTTATGATTATTGTTAGGTTAATCTGGAGAAATTGCATGTCAAGTACAATTATTTTTTTTATTAATTTTGCTTTTTTTTTTGTTTTTTGCTTGGAAGTGAAAGCACAGCATTTTTGACTGACAAGAGTGGTGAAGGATTTACCTTTTTTAAACCAAATTAATTGCAGTTTTGATTGTGAATCTAGAAGATTCAAGGTGAAGATGAATGCTCACTTATTCAATCTCTGTCAACCTCTGCATGTTTGATCTTTAATAATGAAAAGAAGAAAGGTGTCAAGCATAAGCAAAACCTTTATGTGGGTTGCAGGTAAGTGTATGTTTACAAGCATGTTTTTTCAAATTGCTGTATCAGTTTTCATTTGCAACTCAAGTGGACCATAATGCAGGTGACCTAATTGGAGTCCCTTCTTTCTACCTACTTTTCTCTTTTCTACATCTTTTAATGAACAATAAAATGACAATTTGAAACACCATTTACCCTTCAGAAAATACTATTCATGCCAAGACTCAGTTATGTATAAGTACTATTAAAACTGCATTTTTTTAACCAAACATGTACTTAACCGGCAAACACTGTTGTGTTAGGTACTTTGGTCCAACTGCATCAGATATGCCACAATGGCTTAGGTGAGGTTTGCACAAAAGAACAAAAGAGAGAAGAAGCTGATCCTTGTTTGCTCCTTTTAGCCAAAATAATAAACAATGTTTTCCAACTTTGAGGTTTTTGGCCAGAAGCCCTCTTAGATTGTGATATAATTGTTGGTCTAGAACTAATAAAGCTGATGACATTCGGAAAATAATTGATTTCTTTCTACCCCACTATCATTTTTTGGCTCCCAAAAGAGAAGTTGCATATCAACACAAGAGGTGAGCACTGAGGGAAGCAGAAGTGTATGAGATCACAGTGAGTGGATGGTGACAATGAAAGGTGAGGAAGGGATTCCTTCTAGGAGCTATGCAAGTTTGTTTATATGCTTTCTGAAATTCAGATGCCTATGTATTGATCCAAAGGCAAAATCAGCATCATCAAACCAATCACTTTTCTCATTGTTGGACTTGGACCACATGACAGTTCTCAGAATCGTTCTTCAGTGTCGATATATATATGGATGGGGAATTTCCTCCACTCATATCAATTCTAAAATCCTTTATATTTTTCTTAGTTATTATCATTTCAAGGTGCTGGGTATTTAAATGGTTATGATGTTAGTAGCACTTGTTATAGATGTAAATTTTGTAACATGTGTGTATACAAGAACTTATATTACTTATTTGTTCGAGTTTATTATTATATATTCATGTTATTAGATTTATTTTATTTTCAATTTTAAATTAGGCATGCAAAAGAAAAAAAAACTCTAATAAAAATTAAGAAAAACAATATGTGTTGGCTTTTTAATCAAACTCACGAGCGTCACTTTCGTGTTTCTAACCGTTACTATAAGGTTAAAAATATGTCTACACCTTTTGTATAACGAGAATACAATTTTTTTTTTCTCTAGTAACATAGTGTTTTTTTTTCAATTAAATAATTTTATTTTTATCAAATTAAAATAATTTCATTATGTAATAAAATAAATGATTATACGATATTTACGTGGAAACAACTAAATCTTAACTATTAATTCACATTCTTTTTCTTATAAATTTATTTAATTTCTATATCTCTTAAAATTATATTATTTCAATAAAAACATGTATACAAATACGTTTTTCGAGCATGTATTTCTCCAGTAAACGATAAAATGAAGTATAATTAAATGCATAAAGTATATATGTTCTAACATCTTGATCTTTTTAAGATAAAAAAAATGTACATTTTTAATAATAATAATATAAAGTATTTACAAGGTTGAGAAGTGTCCAATTTATACTTGATTGGAGATATCTCAACCCATAGTAAATGAGTTATGGCTGGAGAGGTCTTGGTCCATAGTTATTGAATTATGTATAGTTATACATCTTGGTCCACAGTTATATATGCACATATATATATATATATCTTGGTCCACACTTATAGTTATTGAATTATGTATAGTTATACATCTTGGTCCACAGTTATATATGCACAGTTATACATCTTGGTCCACAGTTATATACATCTTGGTCCACAGTTATATATGTTCTTACACGAGTCTCAAACGTACATTACATATATTTACAAGGCTGAATGGAAATATGTTGGTCCATAGTGATTGTTGGGAACATCTTGGTCTACAGTGATTGAGTCATGACTGAGAACATTTCTATCTACATTTATTGAGTCTCAAATGGTTTATTGTTTGGTTTTTTAGGATAAAAAAATACATTTTTATCTAGTCCTCTCCTGTTATTTATAATAGTGAAAACTTAATTTATGTTCATTGAGAATAATAATAATAATAATAATAATAATAATAATATAAAATATTTACAAGGTTGAGTAATATCCAACTCAAACTTGGTTGGAGATATCTGGACCCACATTTATTGAATCATAACTGAAAACATCTTGATCCATAGTTATTGAGTCCTAGATGAAAACATCTTAGTCCAAAGTTATTAAATCCTAACTGAATACATCTTGATCCAAAATTATTAAATCATCACTAAAAACATTTCAATCTATAGTCCAATATAGATTAATATCTTCTTTTGCAATATTTAAAAGCAATTAATTAAAATTAGCAACAAAGATTAATGTCAAATAAAATGAAATAAAAATATTTATACTTCCTACAAATCATGTTATGTCTCTCATTTTTCTATTAAAATATTAAGAATATTTCTCAACTATGATGGTAAAACTTACATATATCTCATAAAGTAATATATATGGATGGGGAATTTCCTCCACTCATATCAATTCTAAAATATTTATATTATTCTTAATTATTATCAATTCAAGGTGGTGTATTTTTAAATGATTATGATGTTAGTAGCACTTGTTATAGATGTAAATTTTTGCAATGTATGTGTATACAAAAAGTTATATTACTTTTTTCTTGAGTTTATTATTATATATTCATGTTATTAGATTATTTTATTTTCAAATTAGGCGTGCAAAAAAAAAAAAAAACTGTCCTAAAAATTAAGAAAAACAAGATGTGTTGGCTTTTTAATCAAATTCACGAGCGTCAATTTCGTGTTTCTACCCGTTAGTAAAAGGTTAAAATATGACTACACCTTTTGTATAATGAAAATATAATTTTTTCTAATAACATAGTGTTTTTTTCAGTCAAATAATTTTATTTTCAGTAAATTAAAATAATTTCATTATGTAATAAAATAAATGATTATACAATATTTGCGTGTAAACAACTAAAACTTAACTATTAATTCACATTATTTTTCTTATAAATTTATTTACTTTCTGTATCTTTCAAAAATTATATTATTTCAATAAAAATTATGTATACAAATACGTTTTTTTGAGCATGTATTTCTCCAAGTAAACGATAAAAATGAAGTATAATTAAATAATATATAGGACTCTTTTTTTTCATAACACCATTAAAATACAGCATTAAGTTGTGCTATTTTCCTCACTAAAAGAGTTCTAATAAGTTCACTCACATTTTCAACAATCCTATGTGAATAAACTTCAATAGGTGGTTTCAATTCACTTTAACGCCTCAAAAGTGTAGGACCTTCAGAATTTTTTTTTTTTCCCTAGAAACACGTATTCA
>Ga0209700_106394_pt1 | contig 18322 bp, 12 predicted proteins | sample SiratroredBW_FD_187528 | JGI IMG/M metagenome (GOLD analysis project Ga0209700, IMG submission 187528) | Root nodule microbial communities of legume samples collected from California, USA - Siratro red BW (SPAdes) (version 2) | ecosystem: Host-associated > Plants > Roots > Nodule | place: USA...
CACATTTCTAGATCCTAGACTCAAGTCTTCAAACTTCAAGAAATCTTCATCCATCCTTCACATGATTTAGAGCATCTTCACTTGGTTGAATTCATCAAATCACTGCAGCAGTCCACTGGTGCTAACATCTTATATGTGCCTGACATTGATCAAAATTTGCTCAGTGTTGCACAACTTGTAGAAAAAGGCTTCACAGTCATATTTGAAGACAATTGGTGTTTGATCAAAGACGCAAAAGGTAGCGACGTATTCAAGGTGAAAATGAGAGCCAAAAGCTATGCTCTAAATCTGATGGAAAAGGAGCAAATATCTTTTCCAACCATGACCAACAATACTGAGTTGTGGCACAAAAGACTCAGACATTTCCACCTTGTTGGACTTTTGTACATGCAGAAACATGCCTTGGTAAAAGGTGTCTCGATGCTTGAAGACAAGTTGGCTGATTGCGTGGCTTGCCAATATAGTAAACTAGTCAGAAAACCATTTCCTCAAACAACTTGGAGAGCAACTCAAAAGCTACAGCTGGTACACACAGATGTTGGGGACCTCAGAGAGTATCATCTTTAAATGCATTGGTGGAAAGTTAAAGTGGCTGCAAGTTGCAAACAATAAGGTCTGACAATGGGAAGGAAAACACAAATGATATTTTCGATAAATTTTGTGAAGAAGCTGGCATTGAGCACCAATTCACCGTACCTTACACCCCACAACAGAATGGTGTAAGTGAAAGAAAAAACAGAAGTATTATGGAGATGACAAGGTGTATGCATCATGAAAAAGAGTTGCCAAAGAAGTTGTGGGCCGAGACTGCAAACACTGCAGTATTCTTGCTGAATAGACTACCAACAAGAGTGTTGTAGAAAAAAAACTCCATTTGAAGGCTGGTTTAGTTATAAACCAGATTTACAAAATCTAAAAATTTTTTGTTGTCTCTGTTTCTTTTTTTTTTTTTTTTTTTGTACCACAGGTTAAAAGAGACAAGCTTGACAAAAAGGCTGAACCAGGAGTTTTCATTGGATATAGCAGTACTTCCAAAGCTTACAGAATTTTTCAACCTCAAAATGAAAAATTCTTATGAGTAGAGATGTCAAATTCATGGAAGATCAGCAATGGAGCTGGGAAGAACCAATAAGGAAGCATCTGCAAAAATTCTCACAATTCTTTGATGATGATGTAGATGACATTCCTGTCAGAGGTACAAGATCTTTATCTGATATTTATCAAAGGAGCAATATAATTGTCTTAGAACCTGCAAAATTTGAAGAAGCTGAGAAGGATGACAAGTGGATAAATGTTATAAAGGAAGAGCTGAAGATGATTGAAAAAAATGACACTTGGGAGCTAGTGGACAGACCTCAACACAAGCAACCTATAGGGGTCAAATGGGTTTATAGAACTAAACTTAATTCAGATGGTTCTATAAATAAATACAAGGCCAGGTTGGTGGTGAAAGGCTATGCTCAAGTGTTCGGAGTGGACTTTTCAGAAACGTTTGCTCCAGTTGCACGCCTTGAAACAATTAGAATGCTACTTGCCTTGATTGCGCATAAAGGGTGGAAAGTTTATCATTTAGATGTAAAATCTGCTTTTCTAAATGGTTACTTACAGGAGGAGATTTATGTAGAGCAACCTAAAGGGTTTCAAATCAAAGGAGGAGAGGAGAAAGTTTACAAGTTAAAAAAGGCCTTATATGGTCTTAAACAGGCTTCTAGGGCCTGGTACAGCAGGATAAATGATCATCTTCAAGATCTTCGATTTGTCAAAAGTCCAAGTGAAGCTGCATTATATGTGAAGTTTGTAGATGCAAATTTAATAATCATTGCTATCTATGTTGATGATTTGCTTGTGACAAGAAGTGATGAAAAACTCATAAAAGAGTTTAAAGCTGAAATGCTCGAAGTGTTTGAAATGATAGATCTAGGCTTGATGAGCTTTTTCTTGGGAATGGAGGTGAAACAAGATCATGATGGAATCTTTGTTTGCCAAAAGAAGTATGCAAGGGAAGTACTAAAAAAATTTCATATGGAGGACTGCGAAAGCACTACATCTCCAATGAACCAGAAGGAGAAGTTTAGCAAGGATGATGGAGCTGATAAAGTTGATGAAAAACATTACAGAGGTCTGATTGGTTGTTTAATGTATCTTACTGCAACCAGACCTGACATTTTGTTTGCAGTAAGTATACTTTCAAGGTTCATGCATTGTGCTAGTGAAGTACATCTTCAAGCTGCTAAACGAGTTGTTAGATATATTAAAGGCACTTTAGATTACGGTGTGAAGTACTCTCATTCTCATAATTTTAAGCTTTATAGATACTCTGATAGTGATTGGGCAGGTTTTGTTGATGACATGAGAAGCACCACTAGTTACTGTTTTACTTTTGGTTCTGGAGTTTTTTCTTGGCTTTCAAAAAAGCAAGAAGTTATAACTCAATCAACTGCAGAAGCAGAGTATGTAGTTGTTGTTGCTGCAGTAAATCAGGCCCTTTGGATCAGGAAAATCATGACAAATTTGCATATGGAACAAGAAGAGAGCACACAGATTTTTGTGGATAACCAGGCTGCAATCTCAATTGCCAATGATCCAGTGTTTCATGGCAAAACAAAGCATTTCAAGATAAAGCTTTTTCTTCTAAGAGAGGTTTAAAGGGAAGGAGAAGTAAAGCTACTGTACTGCAAAACAGAGAATCAAAGTGCTGACATTCTGACCAAGGCACTTCCGAAAACCAGATTTGAATACTTGAGACAAAAGCTTGGTGTTTGCAGTTCCAAAGTCAAGGAGGAGTGTTGAAGATGTGACTGTTGAAAGCTGCTAACAAACTACAGAGGATTATATTTTTATGCTACTTTTTAGGAAAATAAAAGTCATGGTGACTGATAGGATGAATCTGTTTTATTCCTATTTTTTAGGCATGATTTGTTAGTGGTTAATCTATTAGCAGCTCCTGTTCTTGTAAATACGTTGTTTTCATATCAGAATAAAAAATGCCCATTTTATACTCTAGCACTTTCTTTCTGCTCTTAAAATTAAAAACAACAGTTGCACATGAACATACCTAGGTCCATAAAAGGTGAAAAACATGTTAGTGGTATATTAGACCCTAAAGGTCAACATACCCAGATGCAGGAATGGTGAAAAACGTATTAATGAAGAGCCTATAGCACAAAAGCACACAGGGGACCAACTGAAGCCAAGAAGGCATGACCCATGGGAGAATATGGAAAGCTAAGGATACAAGTCAACATCCAGTAAAGCACAATTCAGCCGACGAACATTTCAAATGGAAGGGATCGGTCATTAGCATTGAATCGTTCCATGGAAAATGGTTGGAAGAGAGCTTGGTGGGAAGAGTGTATGAATACCGAGGTTTGGAGTCCCTATAAGAATACTTAATACGAGAAGGATCGAGATCCATTAGAATTCACTTCATGGGTGATAACATGGTATTACTCACTGGTCAGGATGGCATTGAAGGAATTCATGGGAAATGAAAGGATTCCAATTATTGTGTACAAAAACCCTAGGCCCTGTGGAATTCATAGGAAGATCACTAATGAATGGGGAGACAAGAAAAACGGTGTTTAACGTGGAAAAGATGGGTAGTGGGGGTATGATGGTTAGTAGAGAAAAGGAGGAGAACACAATAACGAAAGGAACTGAGAGGAGAAACCAAGGTGACACTACATTCGGATAAGTACACTTGGAAGGGGATGAAGCTCGGGCGAGCAAGGGATGCTACAAACAGAACCTACAGAGCGGGCAACGGAGGTCTTATGTCGTTGTTCGAAGGAAAGCTGCCATAAAAAAGTGAAGAAAATTACACGTTCAAACCACGCATCTCGATCCAGGTCAGTATACCATAACCTATCTAATACGCTATCTCATAGTAATATACTCAACTGAAATGAATAATACGTTATCTCATAGTAATATACTCAACTGAAATGAATTGTATTGGCTCAACAGAAAAGGTAGTGAGCTGACAAAATTGTGGGCGATAGCCGAGGATATACGGGTTGTAAACCATGAAAGCGGGGAGAGAGTCATAGAAAAATTAGGGGAACTAGAGGAGAGGGACGGGAAATTGACTATAGAGAATAAGCGGAACGGGAGCCCAGAAAACTAATAATTGAAAATAAAAACATTTGGGGTTTGAAGGGAGGTCAAGTGAAAAAACTTAATGGAATTAGTCAAGAATGAGAAGCCAAACATCATATGTGTCCAGGAAACTAAACTAGATAAAGTAAATAGGGAGAAAATGTATAATATGTAGGGTGATAATGAAGTAAACTGGGTTCACAGAGGTGTAAATAAAGAAGGCAGAGGTATCTAACTACATGGCAAAATAAAACCTTCAATTGCCACAAGATCAAGGAAAGGAAGGGGTATGTACGGGTAATAGGTGAATTCTTGGAGGTAGGAGGAAAACAACCAGTATATTTAGCAATTATGAATGTGTATTTCTCATGTGTGAATAGTGAGAAGTATCAATTATGGTAGGAGAAAGGAAAAGCAAAAGGGAAAGAAAGTTGTCAAGCTTGGTGCATCATAGGTGATTTTAATGCTGTTAGGTGTGCTAGTGAAAGAAAGAGCAATAGAATGAATAACCAAAATAGTGACGAGATGGTCAAATTCAATGATTTCACTGAGTGGAACAACTCGAATGATTTACCAGTTGTTGGTAGAAGGTTTATGTGGTATCGTTGATAGAGCTCTCTGGTAACGAAAAAATGGTTGATGAAATAGCCTGAATCTAAGCATTATGTATTGAATAGGCAAGTTTCAGATCATTGTACAATGGTGGTTATGAATAAGATTGTGGATTGGGGTCAAAGCCGTTCAAAACAATTTATATTTGGCTATAGGAAGTTGGCTTTATAGAATTGGCCAAAAATTGTTGGGTCTCCTATCCTAAAGGTAATAATAGTTTGGAAACAATTGAAAAATTAAAATGGTTAAAAAGAGACATTAAATAGTGGAATGTAAACAACTTAGCATCCATGGCAGTTAAGAAGCAACAAATTATTAAAGAAGTAGCAAACATAGATCTAAAGGAAGAAAATTGTAGTTTGGAGGAAAGGTTGAGGGTGAGAAGATTGCAGCTCCTGAGTGTTCTGAAAGAAATATCAGATAAGATCTCAGTGCTAAAACAAAAATTTAAGAGCTGCTTGGATCAAATGGAGGGACATGAGCTCAAGGGTTTTTCACTCTAGATTGAAGTGGAGAAGGACATGCAATGAGTTGAAAGGAATAGAAATTGATGGATTATGGTGTGAGGAACCACAAATAGTCAAAATAGAAGCGAAGAGGTATTTTGAAAACAGGTTTGCAGCCAACCCAAGACAATGGCTGAACCTGGATAGTATAAACTTTCCATCTCTCTCGGCTGAGGAAAGTGATCGTAAGTGTAGACACATAACGTAGTAAGAAATATTTAAGCCTGTAAACCAATGTGGTAATACCAAAAGCCCTGGTCCATATGGGTACAATTTCTAGTTTATTAAAACTAACTGCGAGGCGATTAGAATTGATAAAATAGAGACTGTAACATGGTTTCAAAACTCGGGGTATATACCAAGAGGATGTAATGCGTCATTTATCACACTAGTGCCTAAGAAGTTGAATCCTATGAACCTGAGTATAGGCCAATTTCACTAATAGGGTGCGTATATAAAAATTTTTAAGATTCTAGCTAATAGACTAAAGAATGTCCTTCCTGATATGTATTTATTTTAACTACTTTCCTACTTCACAGTGATAAGAATAATGATAAGTTTTGGGCTATTTTTCTGTATTTGGGCTAATTAATCTTTAATTGAAAGTTTGATTCAATCTGATGAAATTTTCAAAATTTTTCCAAACTTGAGCATGTTTCGTATTTTGTCTATAACTTTTGTTACATACCTCCGATTAACTTGATATTTATGTCGTTTTGTAGATAACTCAAAGGTCTACAAACTTTAGGAGGTTCCAAAACCAAATTTGGATTGAAAAGTGGACAAAATTGGCTTTGAACTTGACATACGAAATCTGGACAACACTATGAACGAAAATAATTGAGAACAACTTAGTCATTTGACCTCAATTGAGTTAGGATCAAGACTGTGCATTTTTGGTTAAATTAGGGCAACATAAAGGTAGGCCTTGGCCACATTAGAGTTTGCAAAAGATGAGTATTGTAATGTTGAAAACAATGGACAAATTTGAAAACGGCAGCCAACTTGAGACGATAACTTTTGAATACAGTTTTGTTTGTTCCTTGTTTATTCTTCGAAATGCATCTTTCTCCTATTATTGTTCTTTCCGCTTTTAAAATGCCAACAATGATGATGAGTGGCTAATCTCTTTGTTCAATCTAGTCACTGAAGGTTCTCCCGTTTTCAATAATCCTTAGGTTTGTGTTTTGTATTTCTTTTCGCAATTACTTTTTCATTTGTTGTTTTAATTTGATTATTGGATTTAATAGTTGGATTGACTCTGTGATTGAATGAATACAGTCCGATTGGAATGTATTGCGGAGTTCTCGAATCGAAATTAAGTCAAACTGATGATGTTGCTCACCATGTGATTGCATTGGTTTGGCACACTAGGTGTTTGATAAAATGCTTCACGATTGTGGAATAGTCAGGATATTAAATAGATGCAGACATTCCAATCTATTTAACCTACGTATGTAATTGCGATTATGTTTAGAAACCAATGAGAGATTTGGGATAACCGAAGGGAGGCCGGGTTGACTTTCACTATTTGAATTTCTCTACTTTGTTTGAATTGCGTTTTTGTTCTATTTAAGTTCCATATCAAATTTAAATATTTTATTATTATTATTAATATTATTATTATCGTTATAATAATAATTATTATTATCGTTATAATTATTATTATTATTATCGTTATAATTATTATTATTATTATTATTACTATTATTATTATTGATATTATTATAAATATTATTCTTATTTTTATTATTATTTTTACTATTATTATTATTACTAGTAGTAGTATTGTTATTATTATTAATATTATTATGTTTATTATTATTATATTTGTTATTATTATTATTATTTTTCTTACTATTATTATTATAATTATTATTATCTGTGACTGAATTAGTCGATTTTATAATTGAATCTGTGATCAAATCTGTAACCGAAATCAGTGACCGAATGTTTGACCAAATCAGTGATCGAATCATTGACCAAATCAGTAACTGAATCAGTGACTGAAATCAGTGATCGAATCAGTAACCGAATTTGTGAACAAATTGTTTGGTCACTGATAGTTACCGAATTTTTTCGATCACTAATTCGGTCACTAATAGGGACCAATTTTTTCGATCACTAATTTTGGTCATTATTCAGCAATTTTCTAGTAGTGAGAAAACCTTTTGAAGGTATTTCATTCACTCTTCACTTCATGTTTTGCACAAAAGTTTGGAGTCTTATTTATAATAGTTCATGGACATCCAAAGGTTCAAAATATTAACAAAAGATTAACAAAGTTAATTAGGATTAAGACTAACTAATTTCCTAGAAGTGCATGACGTAATTAGAAAGGTGCATGAATAAGCAAGTGACGGTTTTTAAGATCCATGAAGGTGCATGGGATAGTTTGGATGTAATCATGAGAGTTGCAATTAGTTAGAATATGATGTGGCAATCATTGTGCTTCAATTAGTGCAATTCACTTAAAGAGCTCCAAAAGTTAAGATGCTTCTCTCAAGTTATTTTCCTTCTCTTCTTACATTTTCTCAAGATTCTTCAAGAGCTCTATTTATTCTTTTAATCTCCTCCTACAAAGCTTTACTTTTCTCTCTTGTCATTCTTCCTTCAAGCTACTTCCTTAATTCTTCTTCTTCTTCTTCTTCTTTTTCTTCTTCTTTTCTTCTAACCATGCTTCTTGTTTTTATTTCTTGTTGATCATCCTCCTCTTGCTTCCTAGGTGCCTTATCCTTGCATGTATCATCCTTCCCGAGTTGGAGAGAATTTGACTACAAAATTTTGAAGCCCTGTATCACAAAAAGAAATATTAGCACATTAAAGTTATGCCTTTTATTTACTACTACCTATTTATGACTATCCTCCTTGATAAAAAAAAAAACTAAAGTACTTAATATGTCATGTTTACAAGTGGAATGTATGCTCATTTCCCAAGATTTATTTCATACAAAAGATCTTTTCATTTTATTTTTATTTTTATTTGTTTTTAAAATGTTATGATGATAATGATGTTGTTGATGATGATTATGATGATGATGAATTTGACTATATGAGTCCATGACAATTATAGAAGAATGTCCTATGTCACTTTTCTGTAATGAATTTAAAGAATGTTCAAGTAACAAAGGTTTCTTCTCTTCAATATTTAATGACTGTTTTAATTCCTCCAATCCTTGTAGAAGTTGAGTCATGAAAAGATCAAGAAGCCTATGGTTACAGGTTCTACTTTGACAGAACTCCGTCAGAAGAGTTAAGGAAAAAGAGAAGGTCAGATTGTCAAACCTTAGTCTTCTTTCTTCTGGCTAGGAAGAGCTGCAAACAAGGATCTCGATGAGGAGGTAAGGAAAGCAACGTGGAGTAAGATAGATGAAAAATATTATGTATCAGTTTTATTTGTATTAAGAGTTTATTCATTTTAGATTTGTAACTCTTATGTAATTAGACGATACAAGAAAATTATAACAAGATGTAAATTAATCAAGATGGACAATAAATTATTAACTTAGACAAATCATATAGTTTTAAAATTTATATATTATTCTATTCGTATGAAGGATTCTCGCATTCGAAATATATATATTCTTCATTGCATCTATTCACTCTTACATGATTATTTTTTCTAGTTTTCTTATTGATTAACTTATTCTGTTTGTTCTAATATCTTTCATCTAATACTTTTATATTTAATATTTCCTCACATATTTCTTCAATATTTATCTTTCGTCTAACTTTATTTTATTATCTCTTTCGTCTACCATATAATTGAAGAATAGTTTGTCTCTATTTTGTGATAATACTAGTTCAATGTCATATATATATTAATCTCATTGTTAAACTAGCCCTTTCGTCTATTTATTTGAGTTGCTTACTCATCCAACTTCTGTTGAACTTTGTATTCCTAGCATTGTATTCCTAGCTTTTCTTCCGCTAATAGTATGCTTGATCTACTAAGTTTCATCTTATCAATATTTAGACCTACTCTATATTTCTTATACTTGACACTGCCTTATCTTTATTTGCTTCTTGCAGGCAAGACTTTACTAATAAATTATGGATCTAACAAGCAAAGATTCTTTCTCATTTCCATTTTCATTTAAATGTTTTTTGGATTCGTGGGGTTTCTTTTCTAATAAAATAATGTCGAATGGTATAATATTCAAATAAAAAATTATATATTATATCTAGAAAAGGGACATCACAACTTCAATATCTTAAAATGAAATCCAAAGTTTTCATTTTTAGTGTCACTCATCATATGAAAAAAAAAGAATTTTATTTGATTATATTATAATTTTTTTAGATGTCATTATACGGAAATAAAAGAATTTTATTTGATTTTATTATAATTATTTTAGATATCATTATATGGAAATAAAAGAATTTTATTTAATTTTGCTATAACTATTTTAGATATCGTTATATGAAAATAAAGAAATTTATTTGGTTCTGTTATAATTATTTTAGATGTTATTATATGGAAACCAAAGAATTTGTATGTTATATTCTGTTATAATTGTTTTAGATGACATTATATAGAAACAAAAGAATTTGATTTGATTTTGTTCTAATTGTTTCAACTATGGAAACAAAAAGAATTTTGTCGGTTCTGTTACAATTGCATCACATGGAAACAAAATAATCTTGTTGATTAAGTTATAATTATTTCAAATGTGGAAACACAAAAGGATATTATTATTTTGTTATTGGTTCATATGAAAAAAAAAATTATTGTTTATGTTATAATTAATTCGTTGATGAAAACAAAACAATTTTGTTGATTATCTTATAATTGTTTCAAGTGTCAATATATTGTGAATGTTTTCGAATTGTTTCCTTAAATATATTTGAAATAAGAATATTTTGAAAGATTCGAAAGTTTCTATCATCAAAAAGATAAAAATATACTACTAGAAAATATTTCAGGAATCCAACTTTAACTCTTGTCTCAAAATTTATATTCATGAGCTATATGAAGGGTTGAAGTTGAAGATAAAAATAAACAAGATAAGTTATTCAAGATGTATAATAAATATTGTTACAAATACATGTGTTGTCAAGCTTTTGAGTGTTTAACATATTTGGACTTAATTGTTTAATCTGGTAATTCTTTACTTTGTGTCCTTGTTAGTTTTATTTGTGTTTTTTTTTTAAATATTTCAATAATTTGTAAGTTCTTAATCTAAGAGGAAGATAAAAAAATGGATGACTAGTGCCTGATGGAATTGATCGGATTATGTAGGAACAAGGTTCAAGTCTAACGGTCTGTTAGGATGCTTCAGCTATATATATTACTGTACTTCCACTTAGACACCTAAAAAGATTTGTTAACACAGTATAATTTAGATTAGAGAAATTTGTTAACTCATTATGATTAAGTTATTTGATTGATAAAACCTCTTAAGTAGTTAGTTTGAAAAAAAATTAGATATAGTTCAAAATTTGACCATTCAATATAAATTTTATCGTTGTTGTTTCACTTTATACTTGTTAAATACTTTGCTTGACTTAGATTTTATGTTAAATAGTTTGTTAAAAAAATTGTTATATATATGTTGCAAATAAAAACTAGGATTTCATTTAACATTATGTAATTATCAAAATGTAAGTATCTTTCATATTAATGTATTCCTTTTATTAACGACAATTTTAATACAAAGAATCATCATATTTAAAATTATTTATACATGTAGTCGTTTCAATTGGTTACCAATAATTAAATTATCAACTTTAATATTGTTTAGACCAGTAAGATTTATAATTTAATATTGAAAAGCCATACTTTTCAATATAAAATCTTAAAATAATAAATTTATTAACATTTTCTATGTAGTATCTATTTTTCTTTTTTTATACTTAATATTAGACTAGATGTGAGTTGATGGTGGGGTAAGGGTTATGGGGTTGATGTAGGTGTTGGTGGTGTGGGAGAGTGTTCATAACGCGGGGTGGAGATGGTTTGCTATGCATGCTGAGAAGTTTGCCGAAAAAAAAAACGGAGTACCGTCGCCGGAGTAAGAGTCCTAAATAAAAATAAAATAAAATAAAATAAATATCCTTCTCAGAGATCACTAGTGAAGATGCACGCTGCTGGTACATGCCGACCCATATGGAGTTGTGAAGTTTTGATTGAACAGAAAAGAAATGAAAGAAAAAGTAAAATAATAATAAAAAAAAAGGATAAACCCTATGCGATCGAAAAGAAAAAAGAAAAAAGAAATTTCAATGGCCATCAGTCTTCCACTATACTAGCCACAAGCTTATTATCTATTATAAAGTGGAATTTCAGTAAAACCAAATTTGAAATTTCGATAGACGTGGAAGTGAAAGAGAAAGAACTCTAATATTTTGCTTTCTGAAGTAATTTTATTTTTTGTAGGAAAAAGAGTTGTTATTTTATCGTTATTAGTATAGGTAGGACTTAATCTTTTCAACATTTAAAGAAAGAGTTATATTCAGCGGGATATATGTTTAAGATTTAAGAATAAAAAATATTTTAATTATAATATGTACATATGATATAAAATTTAAGATTTTAAATTATAAAAATATTAAAATATGTTGATATCTTAAAAAGGAGATGATACTCTAAAATTTATAAATAAAATTAATTTAAACATCAATTTTATAGGAATAATCTCTTAAATATGTCTCATTGGAGAGAACAATAATTTACATTTATTAAGAAAAAAAAGTAAAAGAGCGAGTAAAATAAATAAAGTAAAAAAATAGGTCTTTTAGATTAAAATAAAATAAAAAGAATAAAATATGAATGAAAAATTACAAATAATTTTATTCAAAAATAAAATAAAACATATATTAATTTAATAATTCCATCCATTCAATCTTTTACTAACAAAGAATAATGTTCTTAGTTAGATTTTTCTCTACTTTCGGTTCCAATTTCTTCTTTTTAGATATTTATGTGTACATTCATAAATGTCTTCTTTTACCAAAAAATGAATTAAATAAAAAAGAGTATTTCAAAAATATTACAACCTATATATAAATTTTTTTCATATTTAAGCTTTATTGATCTTTAAAAAAGTAACTCATTCACAAGAAATGATTAACTAGATTTGTGATAACATTCTAATTCAACTGCCAATCACATCCCTATCTCTATCATTGATTCCTGTTAACTCTATATCACTAAAGAGTCTAATTTTACAATATACACTGCTTAGTAAACAACATGCTTCAATTTGCAGACCAATTAGTAGATGCTGTAGCTCTGCACATGTGTGAATGGCAGTACAGTGGGGATAATTGATTTGGTATTACATTTGTTCCGCTTAGATCATTTCTCCAATTGTTCCACTTGAGTTTTGGCAGCTAGCTTCCCATTTATTCTGAACAAACCAACGTGCAAACTAATATCATAGTCTCTATCAGTTACACATAACTCTTTATTGTTTGCCTTGTACCTGTACATATCCTGCAAAACATAACATTGTCCCCTTTACACCTTCAAAGGATGTTAGTAGTTAAATATTGATGCATAAATATTAGTGTCTTGGCTAGCCATCGAATTACCCACTTTCTTTAACCAATCTAGCACAATTTGAAGTAATGCACAGATTTACCTATAAATGCACACTATTGAAACATATCTAGACAACAAGAATATCACACAATCAAAACTCATAAACCAAAGAAGATTTGAATGACATTTATTAAAAGTATGATCTTTATGTTAGAAGTACTACTACAAAAAATTTCCAATTATCTACAAACTATTATATATATGAATTTTTATTTATAAGTAAATTTAATATTACCTACATAAAGATTTATTTTATACAAATTTTATCTATAGATTTATCTACGAATTTAAATAATAAATAATTACATATAAATACTAATTAGTAAGTAAATTTAGATTCGTAGATAATTAAGTAAAAATCTAGATCCGTATATAAATTACCTACGAATTAATATTAATAATAATTTTAAAATTATTACTAATAATAATAAAAATATTAATATTATTAACATAAAATTAGTAATATTATTAACATAATAATAATAATAATATTATTAGTAACATTATATAATTCATAATATTACTAGTATCATATTTATTATTATTATTATTATTATTATTATTATTATTATTATTATTATTATTATTACTATTACAATTAATATTATTACTATTATTATTAATATCATTAATAATAATACTATAATAATTATAATATTATTATTATTAATATTAATGGTACTAATATTATTAATATTATGATAAATATTATTATTAATATGATTAATGTTTATTATTATTATTTTAATATTATTAATGCTATACTTACTAATAATAATAATAAGAGTCATAATAAAATAAAAATAATAAATATATTATTACATAATTGATGTTGTTATAGTGATTGTAACTTGTATATATATGTATACCTGAAAATAAATTATTTATGGATTTTTATCCATAAATAATTTTGGATTAGTTAAAGATCTTGGTCATTATATAGGAATTTTTGTTATAGGTAAATATAATTTTTCGTGTACCCAAAGTCACCTACATGCTTCTATCCAATATCTACAAATTTTTTCATAAATAATATTAATAATATTTTTAATATTATTACTAATAATAACAATAAAAATATTAATATTATTATTAATAAAAATTAGTAGTATATTTAATATTATTTTTATTAATTCTAGTATTATTACTATCATTATTACTATTATTATTACTATTATTATTACAGTAAATATCATTACTATTATTATTAACATGACAAATAATAATATTTTATTATAATTATTATTAATATTATTAATATTGTTAATCTAACACCCCACAAAATAGATATTTTTACTAACATAATTAATATTTAATAAACATACATATCTTACAGCAATTCATATTTAATATGTTTCAAAATACACAATTATACTAAATTGAAAATTTAAAACATGTTCACAAAATTATATGAGTTTTTCAAACATAAATCTCCTTCTGACAATGCTAAATGCATAGGATCGTTCACAGGCTCCTCTGCAAAGTCACATGCTCTCGTGTATCACACAATCATCACAAATAAAATACAAAAACAAACAAGAAAGGATAAGCTAACAAATTTAAAAATTTTAGAATATTCCAATTAATCACATACTTCAATAACACATAAACATATCAAAATCATTTATTTCACTCAACTTCATTCTTAATTTCAACTATATGACTCTGACACATAAACAAACTTGACTCTACTTCGGGAAGACTCGTGTATTGAATAGACCTTGAGATATGCACCTGTCATACAACTCCAAGCTGTGAATTCACATAGCCTTCAACCAATGAAGCATCAATCTTGTATAAAAAAGTTAGTACTTTTGAGACTTTTCTGATTAGGTATGTTTCAAGCTGCAGTCACTTAGTTCATACCTCCTTCAACTCTCACCACCTAGTAATGATTATCTATTGAATTTTTATTACTAGTAGAGTTAGGATATCAATCGTTATTGATCATATCCTTAGACAATACACATCCTAGTTGACCTAGACACAAGTATTTTCTTTCCTAAAAATACTATGCCTTGATCTTGACCATCTTAATCAATACTTGAACAATATCATATCATAAACATATATGTCTACTCATGTATTCATTCACCTTCCAATCTCAATCTCAAAATATCAAGAATTACTAATTCATCATACCATTCAATTTAAATTATAAATCAATCTACTCTATTCAATCCATACATTGTATTAAAAAAGAATTAAACAATCAAAACATAAAACAAACAAAAAATAGCTTGAGCGAGAATCCCCCTCTCTTGAGCAAAAATGGTCCAGAGAACACCCTAGTTCTAGTGTTATTTTTTACTTGAGCAAAAATACCTCCGCTTGAGCAAAAATCTTTTCTCGCTTGGGTGGAAAGATTCTCACTTAAACGAAAATGGTCCAGAGAGCATATTAGTTCCAGTGCTATTTTTGCTTGAGCGAAGATCTTTTCTCGCTTGGGCGAAGAGCGAGCAAAAATGGTCTAGAGAGCATGTCTAAATTTTGCTTGAGCTATCTCACTGAGCAAAATATGCAGAAAAACCAAAGATATTTATGGTTCTTCAACCTAGTTCACTACTTTAACATTACCAATCATGCTCAAATAACCCATCTTTCACAGAATAACATATCTACATATGAAATCATCTACTTCAACTTAGAACTATCAAAATCGTTCAACCATTTAAACCATCAACATTACAGTACTCATACTACACCCAATTCATACATATATATATATATATATATATATATATATATATATATATATATATATATATATATATATATGTATATATGTATATATGTATATATATATATATATGTATGTATGTATGTATGTATGTATGTATGTATGTATGTATGTATGTATATATGTATGTATATATAAATATATGTATGTATATATAAATATATATGTGTATATATGTATACATGTGTGTGTGTGTAAATTTCACCAAAATTTCAGACCTGCAGGAAAATTCAACACAATTGGTTCAACTCTAGCTCAGACTACATCTCTGACTCTAAATTTCAAATTCTAAATTTCACAACATTATAAGCAAGCATGCAACTACTATAGTTAGTTTCCCATACCTGATATGAGCATATACTATTCCAAAAGAGTTCTAAAACCCTAAAAGGAGGAATACTCTAACTTGAAACATAGAGTATCTGATTAAGGATCATACTACACTATAAGGATGTGGAACCAACAGAGCTCCTCCTCTTGAAGTCTCTAAAGACACATGCAACAACTATAGAAACTTATTAAACTGATTTGAAATTGACTCAGAGGAGAAAAATAGTAAAATTGAGCTTACTCTAACAAAGTTTCTAATCAGGCACTATTGTTCAGATTGCCCCACGAGTCCAATGGTGAACTTTGATCGTTGATCTGATGAAGGACGAAAGCATAGGTTTAGAGAGAAAATAGAGAGAAAAGAGGGAACAAAAGTTTAGAGAGATGATAGGTTTGTGAAAGTGAGACTTTGACTATTAGTTTTTTCTATAAATACGCTATTTTCAGTTTATTAATAAAATATTTAAGTGTTCCTTCCACTTTTATCACTTTTACTATAAAGAAGACAAATTTTTAGGTCATTATCGCTGACAACATTATTATCATTATTATTTTTAATATTAGTATTAATGTTAATATTAATAGCAATATTAATATTAATATTATAAATATTATATTATTAGTATTAGTTTTTTTATTATGTCTATTAAATTTATGAATATTAGTATTATTATTTTTAATGTTATTATAAATAATATTTTTAATAATATTAATATTAATGATATTAATATTATTAATATTATGATGAATATTATTATTATTATTATTTGATATTATTGATATTATGTTTATTAATATTGATAATAATAATGATAATTATAATAAGGATAATAATTATGAATATGATATCATATAGTTGACTTGTGTGTATAATTGAAGATAAATTATTTTTGAATTTTTATCCGTAAATAATTTTGGATTAGTTATGTATCTTGTCTATTACATATAAATTTTTGTAATTTTTGTTGTAGGTGATGCATTTCTCTCCTACCCAACCAGCACCTGTATACTTCTATCCAAGCTGCATGATTTAAATAATGTGCTTGTGGTACAAGATGATCACATGTCAGATTCCTTAATTTTGCAAATGTGTAGACCGTTCATCTCCAAGAAATAATTTGGTAGAATGCTGATAAATTTGTACCTCACTCCCTGAGTCTCTAGTTTTTATTGTTTTGTTATATAAACCCAGACCTTTACCCAATTATTTCTACATACATACCTTAAGCCAACTGACCTCTCATGAAGTGAATTGCAGGTGCCATTTTCAGTTAAAAGTTTGGTGCATGTTTTAGGGCACATACACTAGTTGGAATATGAGAAAGTACCTTTTGCATAATCGTTTGCAATCCAAGTCTAAGCATTTAACTGTGCCATTAGGGCTTTCCATTCTTAAAGATGACAAAGTTCTTAATTTTCCTATATGTTCCAAATAACTGCTGGCCACATACCTTTTCAGATTAATTTTCTTTTTATTAAGCTCCAGATATTGAAACTGTGTAAAATGTGGTATAGGTTGACTATGGTGAACCGCAATGATACTAATCTAAGATATCCACATCCACAAATAAAAATTAAATGCTCCACTTTTTGTTCTGCTCCATTACACATTGTACGTCTAGAGTTGGTCAAAATTACTCCCCTTTGTACCAAATTGTCTGTGGTTGCCAACTTCTAACGAAAGACTCTCCAAGCTAGAACAAGCTAGAACAAGTGTTGATGGCTTGGCTTTTATTTCGCAAAGACACCAGAAACAGGTTTGATTTCCCCCTACGCATTCTTACATACATTCATTCTCGAATTTTAAAGTATACATGTGTTTCACCACTTGTCCACATCAATTTGTCCTTTCCATTCTTATTTATCGAGACATTTTCTAGACTATTTAACATTTGCTTGACCAAATTTTCCTCCCATGAAGACCACACCCTTCTTTATCTTATTTGTCATTTTCATTCATCTAAACTCCATCTACCACGTTCGTAAGTGGGTGGAGTTTTGGAATAATCGTGGGCACTTAATCATTAATACATCTTTGGAAGAAGATCACTCTAGAATATTTGAGCATTAAAATTATAAGTATTTAATTTTAAAAATTATAAAATAGTATAGGATTTCTTTTGGACCTTATATTTTAGACTAAGGTAATGTAGGACAAGTTAGGATTGCCTTGCTTTCCATGCTTCATTCCCACATGACATTTTTCCAATGGAGAGGACCCTCTCCATTGATAACTTGTCACTTGTTATGTTTTCATTTGAGAGCTTTTTAAAAACTTTAGCCTATAAATAAGTGCTTACTACATGTAAAATTAACTTGGAATTAGTAATGATATGTTGTCCATTTCTTGTCATTCTACTTATTCCGAAGTTCTCCATTAAGTTAGTTTCCTTCTATACTTAACCTAAACTCTTTTATAGTGAGTTGGCCTCACCTCTTACTCTCACAAATTCCTATCTTTCACTAAAAAAAAAAAAAAAAAACATTTTT